>OLGX01000005.1_pt1 | contig 278688 bp, 255 predicted proteins | sample 1609451 | NCBI WGS metagenome assembly OLGX01 (sample SAMN05416834, study PRJEB24817) | seawater metagenome | isolation source: Sea water | place: Canada:Atlantic | collected 2013-07
TTGATAAAATGGACGCTTTTTCGCGCCACCACGCTGTAAACGAATAGTAACCATATTTGCCTCAAACTCGTTGTAGCGTTAACGTTAACTTATGTCCTTTTTAACTATCTAACGATTCACCGCTAGATAAAAGGACGCCGTATTGTACGGATTTTAGGCTTGATTGCAAGTCTAGTTAGCAAAGAATAGGCGATTGATTTATCAGGATTATATTTAACCTGAAAACTGGATAGGCCGAACTTCTCGATAACGCTCTTTTGTGCCTAGCGGTGTTGCATTGTCTAGCAATAACAGGCTATTTAGCGCTAAATAGATTTATGAGAGGTCTTTAATACCAACTCCATTAAATAAAGCAAGATCCCCTAAAAAAACGTGTAACTCATTTAACCGTTACCGTAATTTACAGGGAAATACGCTCTTGGTTTTCATCAAATAGCAATATGTCTTCTAGCGCGAACGTCAAGTACACTCGCTGGCCTATACTTATTGAACGGTTATCTACCACCACCACTGACTGCGCATCATCGCTGTCATGTGTGCTGCTGTTTATGCTCTGAGGGGCATCGTAGGGAGCGAGATACAGGTATTGAGTATCCCCTACATATTCAACTCTACTCACCTGCATGCTTAACCCATGAGCAATAAAATCTAACGAAACACAAAATGCTCTTGGTCGTATTCCTACGATGAGTGTTTTATGGTGTAAGGCTTCAGGTAGCTTGCATCTCAGCTGGTATTCTACCTGATTGATTAACCGCACCCCCTGCCCATCTGCTAGGCCATCAAAGACATTGATTTTCGGCTCCCCAAAGAAACGAGCAACGTATAAATTTTTCGGATAACGATACAGGTTTTCAGGCGTATCAAATTGTTCAATACCGCGCTGACTGAGTAGCATAATACGCTGTGCTAACGCCATAGCTTCGTGCTGATCATGGGTCACAAACAATGTGGTGGTGGCCAAATTTTCGTGCAGCTCTTTGAGCTGGTGACGCATTTGCACTCTTAAAGTTGGGTCAAGGTTAGAAAAAGGCTCGTCGAATAGGAATACTTGGGGCGATGACAGCATGGCTCGACCAATTGCGACACGCTGGCGTTGACCGCCAGATAACTGCCGAGGGAACCGTGCCAACAGATCTTCAATCGCTAAGCGCTCGGCAACCTGCTCTACTGCGTGTTTAATCTTCGAACGCTGAACCTTTTCTGCGTACAAGGCATACCCTAAGTTATCGGCCACGCTTAAATGTGGAAATAAAGCATAGTTTTGAAAAACCATTCCCACATTGCGTTGCTGACTCGCCAAGTGATCAACGCGCTGGGAGTCAAACAATATCGCGCCTTGCGTCAATGTCTCCAGCCCTGCTATGAGCCTGAGTAAAGTTGACTTTCCTACACCAGAAGGTCCCACAATGGCCACAAATTCTCCCACGGCAAATTCAGCAGATAGTGGAGGCAAGCGAAATCGGTTCGTTGTGCTTTCTAAAACTGTTGAAATGTTTTGTAGGCTAATTTGACTCATCAGTGACAACAACCCGACTATGAAAACAATGGCAAGATAAACAAAAAAGGGCTGTAACTCTCGTTACAGCCCTTTTTATAATATGGTGCGGATGGGGAGACTCGAACTCCCACGGCCTAAGCCACAGCCCCCTCAAGGCTGCGTGTCTACCAATTCCACCACATCCGCGTGGTAATACTTTTAGCTTTGAGGTACGTCGCTCGCAGGTGCATCTGATGTTGTAACGGGTACATCAGATTCAACAGGCGCTGGAGTAGATTGAGCAGGCTCATCTAAAACAGGCACTTCAATATTTTGCCAGTCATCAACTGCTTTCTCTTTATCTGCAGTTTGATTCCCTAAAATTAAGCTAATCACGAAGAAAAACGTAGCTAATATTGCGGTAGTGCGAGTTAAGAAGTTACCAGAGCCGGTTGACCCAAACACTGTGTTAGAACCGCCACTACCAAACGACGCGCCCATGTCCGCACCCTTGCCCTGTTGAATAAGAACAAAGCCGATCAACATAATCGCTACTATCAAATACACTACAATTAATACTTCGTAAAACATCTGTCGCCTCTATCGCTTTGCTGCTAAGCAAATGCTTAAAAAATCTTCTGGATTTAAACTGGCGCCGCCAATCAATCCACCATCAACATCAGGTTGTGAAAACAGTTCAACAGCATTACTGCCCTTGACACTTCCACCATATAAAATCACGCATTGGTTAGCGATATTACTATCTTGCTTAGCCAAATGTTGACGAATAAATGCATGCACTTCTTGTGCTTGTTCTGGGCTTGCAGTTTTGCCTGTTCCTATAGCCCAAATCGGCTCATAAGCAATGACAATATCGTTAAATGCCGCAATACCCATTTTGTTTATCACAGCATCAATTTGTGCAGCAATAAAATCAAATAACTGACCACTTTCACGAATATCTTCTGGCTCACCTATACAAAATAAAGGGATGAGCTTGTGCGCTAACGCCAACTCAACTTTATCGGCAACCAATTCGTTCGACTCGTTGTTATCAGCTCGTCGTTCTGAATGTCCCAATATAACATATTGGCAATTCATTTCTTTCAACATGCTGACGGCAGTTTCGCCTGTATGCGCACCAGATTCAAAATGACTAATATTTTGACCACCTAAGGCAAAGTTACTGTCATTGAATCCACCTAAATAAGGAAAAGGTGGGCACACTACAACATCTACATGAGATATATCTGCGTTGGAAAACAATTCTTCAACTTGCTTTATTAAGGCAAGATTTCCGTTCATCTTCCAATTACCTGCGACTATGGGTCGACGGTTATTCGTTTGCATCCTAACTCCTGTAGCGCCAGTGAAAAGCGCGCGAGATATTAACCAACCTGCTACTAATATACAAGTAGAAGAATTGAAATTTAACGACTTTATTCAGTAAATCGCGTCAGTTATTTGATATTGCTGTTTTATTGCCCAGTTGCTTTGCGCACAGCGTCTGCAATATGCTCTGCCCACTTGCGTGAGTCTGCAGCATCGTTAGCTTCAACCATGACGCGTATCAAAGGTTCAGTACCACTTTTACGCAGTAGCACCCTGCCCCGTTCGCCCAATGCAGCTTCAGCTTCAAGTACACTGTTGTTAACCGCTTCAGCAGACAACGGAGTGTCTCCTTCGTTAAAGCGCACATTAATCAGCGTTTGTGGGAATTTGGTCATACCCCGGCTTAATTCGTTTAATGTCATATTGGCATTAATCATCGCGGCCAGTACTTGCAACCCAGCAACAATACCATCACCAGTAGACGCTGCATCGAGGTTTAGTACATGCCCAGATCCTTCACCGCCAATTGACCAACCTTTTTGACGCAGCAATTCAAGTACATATCTGTCACCGACTTTGCTTCGTTCAAAAGGAACACCGAGTGTACTTAATGCGACTTCTAGGCCTAAGTTACTCATTACAGTGCCGACCACTCCACCATTTAACTTGCCAGATTTAAGGGCGTCACGTGCGATAATATAGACAATTTGATCACCGTCGATAACGTTACCATGGTGGTCAACGAGCATAATTCTATCGCCGTCACCATCTAAGGCGAAACCAAGATCCGCTTTGTTTTTGATAACACTATCTACAATCGCTTTCATAGAGGTAGCCCCTACCTTGCGATTGATATTTAAGCCATCAGGCTCAGTGCCTATTTCAATGACTTCTGCACCTAGCTCACTCAGCACATTAGGTGCAATGTGATATGTCGCGCCATGGGCGCAATCGACCACGATTTTCAGGCCTTTCAAGGATAAGTTTGACGGGAAATTACCCTTACAAAATTCAATATAACGGCCAGCAGCATCGGCGATACGTACCGCTTTACCCAGTTTATCTGATGCGACGCATTGCATTGGCTTGTCCATTTCGGCTTCGATCGCCAGCTCTATATCATCGTCTAATTTAGTGCCATCAGCAGAGAAAAACTTGATGCCGTTATCATAATACGGGTTATGAGATGCACTGATCACGATCCCTGCTTCAGAGCGAAACGTTTTAGTTAAATAGGCAATCGCTGGCGTAGGCATAGGGCCAAGTAAGCCGATATTAATGCCGGCAGCTGATAAGCCTGATTCTAATGCTGACTCCAGCATGTAACCTGATATACGCGTATCCTTACCTATGATGACTTTGTTTGTGCCACTGCCAGCTAGCACTTTACCAGCAGCCCATCCGAGCTTCATAACGAACTCTGGATTAATTAGGTTCTCACCGACTTTTCCGCGAATACCGTCGGTTCCGAAATACTTTCTGTCACTCATTATTATTTTCCTTTTGTAACATAGACACAATTTTGACTGCATCAACTGTTTCTTTTACATCATGTACACGTATGATTTGCGCGCCTTTAAGCGCTGCAATCGTCGCCAATGCTACGCTCCCTGCTAGTCGCTCATCCGTGGTTCGGTTTAGCAACTGGCCTATCATTGACTTTCTCGACATCCCAACAAGTAATGGGTAGCCCAATAGGTGTAACGCTTCTAACTGCGCAAGCAACTGATAATTATGCGCTAAACTTTTTCCAAATCCAAAGCCTGGATCTATCAAAATTTGATCTTTGTGAATACCCGCTTGAATACACGCTTGCGCTCGAGCATGCAAAAAGTCATGCACGTCAGTCTGTACATTATCGTAATGAGGGGCATCCTGCATGCTACGCGGTTGACCACGCATATGCATTAAACACACTGCTACCTGTGCATGAGCGGCTACTTCTAATGCCCCTGGCTCCTGCAGCGCTCTAACGTCATTAATAAGCCCTGCCCCTGCATCTACCGCAGCTTTCATCACGGCAGGCTTACTGGTATCGATAGAGATTACCGTATCAAAGCGGGCATGAAGAGCCTCAATAACGGGCACGACTCTGTCGAGCTCCTCCTGCTCAGTGACATCGTCAGCACCAGGGCGCGTGGACTCTCCACCTACGTCAATAAAATCGGCGCCTGATGTAATCATTTCTTGGGCGTGATTAATCGCATTACTAATGGTTGAGAAGCGTCCGCCATCTGAAAATGAATCAGGCGTGACATTGAGGATCCCCATGACCTTGGGGCTATCCAAATTTAGTATTGTATGAAGAAAATTCATTGTTGGGCTTTGAACACCTAAGTGGAGCTGAAAAAAAACGCTTTGCTGATTACTCAACAAAGCGTTGTATTCACTACTAATTTAATTAGTTAGTTGCATCGCCCGGTTTTCCAACCGTAGGGTCAGACTTTTTCGTCTCTTTCTTGTCGCTCGAATCATCTTTAGGTTCATCACTGACTGACGCACCACCGGTTGGCGGAGTATTGTCATTTTTAGAATCTTCAATCCAATCAGCTGGAGGACGAACATCTGTACGCGCCATCAAATCATCAATTTGTTTCGCATCAATGGTTTCATATTTCATCAAGCAATCTTTCATTGCGTGCAAAATATCGATGTTATCGGTCAATATTTTTTCAGCGCGTGAATAGTTTCTATCAATTAATGATTTCACTTCGGCATCAATTGCACGAGCGGTGTCATCAGACATATGCTTAGATTTCGCCATGCTGCGACCAAGGAACACTTCGCCCTCTTCTTCAGCGTAAAGCATTGGCCCCATCTTAGTCGATAAGCCCCATTGTGTTACCATCTTACGCGCTATATCGGTAGCACGTTCGATATCGTTTGATGCACCTGTGGTGACTCGGTCTTCACCTAAAGTGAGCGCTTCAGCGATTCGACCACCAAACAAGCTTGAAATCATGCTTTCAAGATGTTGCTTACTGTGGCTGTATCTGTCTTGCTCCGGCAGGTACATAGTTACACCTAACGCGCGACCACGTGGAATAATAGACACTTTATAAACCGGATCATGCTCAGGGACTAACCGGCCCACAATGGCGTGACCAGCTTCGTGGTATGCCGTATTGGTCTTTTCTTCCTCTGACATCACCATGTTTTTGCGCTCAGAGCCCATCATGATTTTATCTTTGGCTTTATCAAATTCTTCCATCGATACAGTGCGCTTACCGCTTCTTGCAGCAAACAAAGCAGCTTCGTTAACCAAGTTTGCTAAATCAGCTCCTGAGAAACCAGGTGTCCCTCGTGCAATATAAGAGGGTTCAACGTTGTCCCCTAACGGCACTTTACGCATATGTACTTTTAAAATTTGCTCACGACCGCGAATGTCAGGCAAACCAACGTGTACTTGACGGTCAAAACGACCTGGACGCAATAGCGCAGGGTCAAGTACGTCAGGGCGGTTGGTTGCAGCAATAACGATAATACCTTCGTTTCCACCAAAACCATCCATTTCCACCAACATTTGGTTCAATGTTTGTTCACGTTCATCATGCCCACCGCCCATGCCGGCACCACGTTGGCGACCAACAGCATCGATTTCATCGATGAATATAATACAAGGTGCCGCTTTCTTAGCTTGCTCGAACATATCACGTACACGAGATGCACCGACACCCACGAACATTTCAACAAAGTCAGAACCTGAAATCGAGAAAAACGGCACTTTTGCTTCACCGGCAATTGCTTTGGCTAACAAAGTTTTACCTGTACCAGGAGGACCCACCATAAGCACACCAGTAGGAATACGGCCGCCTAGTTTTTGGAATTTACTTGGGTCACGCAAGAAGTCGACTAACTCAGACACATCTTCTTTTGCTTCGTCACAACCAGCAACATCAGCAAAAGTTGTTTTAATTTGATCTTCGCCCAATAAACGCGCTTTAGACTTACCAAAACTCATTGCGCCTTTACCGCCCCCACCTTGCATTTGACGCATGAAGAAAATCCATACACCAATAAGCAGTATCATTGGGAACCAAGAAATAAATATGCTTGCTAAAAATGATTGTTCTTCAGGTTTTACACCTTTCACATTTACATCACTTTTAAGTAAGTCATTTAAAATGTCTTTGTCGTAAATTGGCATAATGGTTTGAAAACGCTCACCATTATTTTTAGTACCGGTGATTGTTCCACTGGTGCTCTCGATTGCCACTTCTTGTATTGAGCCATTTCGGGCATCTTTTACAAACTGACTGTAACTTGTTTGACGGTCGATTTGCTCGCCACCATTAAAGCTCTGAAAGACTGACATAAGCACAACTGCAATGACCAGCCATAATATTAAATTTTTCGCCATATCGCTCAAGGGGTTAACCTCTTGTATCCAATTAATTTAAATTCAACTAAACGCCAAGCAACTGTACTACAGTTTGTATCCAGTCGCTACTATATATACTTCCCGAGAACGGGCACGTGAGGCATCAGGTTTGCGTATTTTCACTGCTTTAAAACTATTACGTACTTCCTGCAAGTATTGATCAAAGCCTTCTCCTTGGAAAACCTTAACAATAAATGCGCCATTTTTCTTTAAAACTTGATTACACATATCTAGCGCAAGCTCGACTAAGTACATGCTTCCAGCTTGGTCCACTGAGTTATTACCACTCATATTCGGTGCCATATCAGAGAGTACCACATCAACATTTTTTCCATCAATGCGTTTTAGTAAAGCATCTAACACGGCTTCTTCGCGAAAATCACCTTGTAAAAAATCTACACCAGCTAAAGAGTCCATAGGTAAAATATCACAAGCAACAACCTGCCCTTTGTCACCTACTTTTTCGGCTAAATACTGTGACCAACTACCTGGGGCTGCCCCTAAATCCACCACAGTCATACCAGGGCGAAGTAACTTATCTCTATTTTGTACTTCATCTAATTTAAAAACCGCTCTTGAACGCCAGCCTTTTTTTTGCGCTTCCTGAACATATTTGTCATCAAAATGTTCTTTCAACCATCGCTGTGAACTGGCTGACTGTTTTTTATTTGTCATAAATTACACGCAACTAATTAGTAATATTCTCTAGATGGCGTTAGAATACCCTTAATTCAAGCCATATTCAGCAAAATTTGTATAAACATGACATTATCAAATAAACAAAAGCAGTTTTTAAAAGGCGAGGCACATAGCCTCAAGCCTGTAGTTTTACTAGGTTCTAACGGTTTAACCGAAGGCGTAGTGATGGAAATTCAAAGTGCATTAGAAATTCACGAATTAATCAAAGTTAAAGTACCGACTGATGATCGTGAAACTAAAGCGCTTATTTTTGAAGCAATCGTTCGTGAAACAGGTGCAACAAAGCTTCAAACAATTGGCCACACAATTGTGCTTTACCGCCAAAGCCCTGAGAAAAAAATTCAACTGCCGCGTAACTAATATACTTTTTGTATAATTTATCGCACTAAATAAAAAAACCAGCTGATAGCTGGTTTTTTTTATAATTTATTTAAACCTGAATTTTCAAAAGTAAAATTCATTTCTAAGTCTTCAAGCAAATATTTTATTTCTGAACTGTGTTCTTTTTGGCTTAACAAAAAGTAGCGTGAAAACTGCATTTCATTCATGGGCGCTACTTCTTCATTTGAAAGCAACACGGCAAGGTCAGGCGTTGTATTACTATGACCAATCACAGCAACTACCCCTTCCAACAACACTATTTGGTTTTTTAAATCTACCAAATCTCTAGCATTGTAAATTTGTATTTGTGAATCAAAATGCGCAGCAAGAGGTGCTGCTGTTTGTAAGGTGCGTTTATAGTTACTACTAAATACATGAACCCTATCGTATTGTTTAAATAATGAAACTAAATGCTGAGCCCGCTTATTGCCTTGTTGTGTGAGCTCCGGGTCTTTTCCCGCTAATTTTTCACTATGGCGAAAAAGGTATATTTTTTCTGGAGCCGAAAATACATAGTGGCTTTTAAATAAAACTGCACATAATAAAATAAAAACACCCTGTTTTATTTTCATACCTTCTGCTCACGTTTGTACTTTAATAACCGATTAATAAACTCGGTTGTTAATTCATTAATTAACCCAGTTTCAGCGTTTAACACCAAGCTAAAGCCAATATTTAAATGGGGAAATACCACTAAGTCGCTTCTGTATCCTTGTACCCAGCCACTGTGGTAATACAAGGTTTCATTGTCGTAATTGTATACTCGCCAACCTAAACCGTAATAAGCTTCGTTAAGTTGTTTTTTCCATACCCTGCGGTACATTTCTTTTTTCGTGCGTGTGTATGGCCGAGTTTGTTTAGACAATGCATCAAGTGATAACACTTCAGGGTAGTGACCTAATTGCGCCTTTAACCAAATAGCCATATCGCTTGCACTGGCGTTAACCCCCGCAGCAGGCCCAACTTTGTAATAGTTTTTCTTAAGCTTTGCGGTGTACCACCGTTTTTTTCCACGTACGTGCGGTAGTGCATAATTGTTATCAGCTACCATGGCTTCAAAACCCAAGCTGGCATCAATCATTTTGAGTGGCTGAAAAATACCTTCATTTAGCCATTGTGAATAATCTTTATTGGTACTTTTTAAAATAACATCATCAATTAAGCTAAACATGACATTCTGATAACCGTAACATATCCCAGGCTCGCAAATAGGTTTAACTGTCACCAGCTTTTGAACTATATCGGGATAGTCCATCCGCGATTCAATTAAGTTGTCGTACGCATTTGGCACCAAGCCGCTAGAGTGACTCAATAAGTGATAAACTTTTAAATCCTCTTCGTATACTGTGCCTTTAAAATCAGGTAGGTAATCACTGACGTAGTTATCTAATTTTATGAGCCCATCACTAGATAATTTTGCAGCTAGCGAACCTGCAAATGTTTTGGATACTGACGCCAATCTAAAACGAGTATGAACATTAACCTTTTGACCATTTCGGGCTTTAGTGCGCCCAACTCCATGGATGTAATCACTGTTGCCTAAATTAACTATGGAGAGTGCGGCACCAGGTATGCCCTTACTCGCGAGTTTTTTTTCTGCGTAACGGCCATATTTTTTTACAAAACTATCCCAATTTGGGTCTTGCTGCGCTGCAAAACTAACGGTTGCATACACATAACACACTGCAGCTAAGCAATACTTTAAAAGTGGTAAGCGCTTCATTTTTTAATACTTTGTCTTTTTAACTGCGTCTATATGCATAATATCATGAACTTTTCTTTGGACTAACGTACAATACAAAAATTATTGTACTTTTTGTGGGTGTTAAGTATTTATGCGTTTTTTAGTTGTATTACTTTTTGTTTTATTATCATCAGGTTGTGCCATTACCAAACAACCAGCAGAGCCTTTGGCTATGCCGCTAAAGCCAGCACTAAAAACTCAAACATATCAGCTCAAATACCAAACTGAGCATGCTTCACCAAAAGTAAAGTCGGTGCAATTACCTGCGCACAAAGTTTTACAAAATCAAACGGTAAAAATAATTACCGATAAAGCAAGCGTAACCGATACACTGCTTTCACAAATAAGCCAAGCTCTTAACGATAAACAACTTAAAGTCACAAGTAAAAATAACAGTGATTACACGCTTACCATTCAAAAGCTCGACTTAACATTTAAAGAAAACACACAGTACTCACTTGTCACACCAGAAAAAAAATTCCCTCTGTTTAACAGTATTGCAAATCAATACCCAACGCAGCAATGTGCATCTATATTTGCAGAGGTTAACATGCGTTTAACGCACAAAGCTTCTGGTGATGTAGTGTGGTTTGCCACGTCGTCTATAGACAGCGCCAGCTTTCACCGAGAGCCGCTAATTTATAGCTTAAGTGAAGAGCAAAGAATTACAAACGAGTTAGAAGTTGTTGCGTTTATCCACCAGCAAAACACCGAAGAAGCGCGTATGGCGAGAGTGGGTAAAGAAGTGAAAATCCCTGAATATCAAATGCTCTCTAAATTATCTAGCCTAAGCAAATTAAGTGGTCCGTGTAACCGCACAGAAGTGAGTGCGCTTACACCTATGATGCAATTTTACTTAAGCAGTATCCTAATAGATAAGATTAAAGTTCAGTAAAATTAACATTTACTACATTTTTTTACAGATTAAGGGTACACCTTAACAATATACTACACACTATAACATCAAATAATCAGGCTCAATGTGGATGAAACATACCTTACTTAACCATACTACTTTTTGTATTGTCTTGTTTATTTTGAGCCTTATATCGACCTCAACCCAAGCAAGTAATCGCTACTATGCAGATAACACCCTTGAGCCAACTCAAGGCTTTGCATGGGATTGGAGTGCAGGTGCAAGCTACTTTGTAGAAGATACTTACCTAATTGGCACAAATGCCTACGACACCGATTTAGAGCTCGATTTAAGCCTTGCTGTCTCCTACGATCGATTTTATCTCGACTTTGACCATAACCAACTCAGCGGTGGGCTTGTTATCGGTTACAGTATTATTGATAAGTATGATTGGGGCTTGGATATACTGGGCACAAATACGCAAGCTGGCTTTGACGAAAAAGGCCTTGGTTTTTATAACAATGGTGTTATAGCAGAACTTGATGGCATAAAGTCTCGTCGCTATGACTTTGGTGTAGGCCTCAGGCTTACACGCCGATTCGAAAATTCTCAAATTTCATTTGAATACCTTCATGATATTTCTGGCGCTCACAACAGCTGGGTTATTAATACCTTTTTTAGCCAAATTTTACCCTGGCGAAACTGGGAATTTAGATCCGGTGTTGGCGTAAGTGCATACTCAGCTGACTTTACAAATTATTATTTTGGCATTGACCAAGAAGAAGTAGCCGAAAACCGACCCTTTTATGATGCACATGCAAGTACCAGCTTAATATTTGAATTTCATGCAGAATACCCAATAAGCCAAGATTGGGTCTTTTTAGCAGGGTTTCTCTCTACCTGGTTCTCAGCTGAAATCGACGACAGCCCAATTATTTCTCAAGGGTATCAACATAAAGCCAAGGTAGGCCTCCGTTATGTTTTTTAGATGGCTCTGTTTACTAATAATTTTTCCTGCATCAACGTTTGCACAATCGGACGGCGGACAAGATAATTTAACCGCTGTTCCTGATACCTGTGTGGCTCTTCGTGAGGGGCGTGACTGTTACGCTGATGTAGTCATTACTTGGCGCCAACCAATTATTGGTAACTACTGCTTACGCGATGCTACATCTAAATACATTATGCAATGCTGGCTAAAACAGCAGCAAGGCACATTAAATTACGCGTTTGACTCTAAGCAAAGTATCGCTTTTGAATTATTTGATAGTAATACATCACAAATAATTGGCACTGCAGAAGTGAAACTTCAGTGGGTTTATCAAAACAGACAAAAAAAACGTCGCTGGCGATTATTTTAACCACTGTATTAAGGATAATTTATGGATAACTACGGCACTATTTTATTAGTAGAAGACGATATATCATTGGCTCAATGGGTAGCCGAATACCTCACTGAACAAGGCTACACTACGCATGTTTGTCACCGAGGCGATGAAGTTGTCAGTAAAGTAAAAACCTTAAACCCAAACATTGTATTGCTCGACATTATGTTACCAGGTCAAGATGGCATTAGTGTATGTAGAGAACTTCGTAGCTTTTACAATGCGCCAATCATTATGCTGACAGCTCGAAACGAGGAAATGGATGAAGTTATAGGTTTAGAGGTCGGTGCAAGCGATTATATAATGAAACCTGTGCGCCCTCGCGCTTTACTCGCTCGTATAAAAGCTGCACTTCGTCAAAGTAATGAACCCAATAAATCGGCAATAGTAGAAAGCACAATTTCGGTCGGTTCGCTTAATATTAATACCGAATCAAGAAACGTAAAATTCAACGATCAAGATGTAAATATTTCCAGTGCGGAATATTTACTCCTGCATTATTTGGCAAGTAATGCAGGGCAAGTTGTATCACGTGACGCTGTTTTTAAAGCAACTAAAGGACGAGAATACGACGGACTTGATAGAAGTGTTGATGTGCTTATCTCTGCACTTAGAAAAAAATTTAACGACGATCCACAAAACCCTGAAAAAATTAAAACAATTTGGGGCCGTGGTTACTTGCTTGTCTCTACCGCATGGTAACTTACAGCTGTATGTTTAAATGAAAAAGTTTTACATATCACTGCTTGGCAGCGCGCTTTTATCTATAGTGGTTTTAGGCTGGCTAATAGACGCCTTTAGCCAGCAAGCACATACCCCACAAGACGAGTTTAGTGTGCAAAGTAAAATGATGATGGGGTTTAGTAAGCAACTGGCAAATGTTCCCACTTCCGAGCGTGGCGCATATGTTAAACAGTTAGCTAAAGAATTTGAGCTATCAATAGATTACAAACCAAACGAATCGCTTGCCTTACCCCCTTCGTTATTGCTTCAAATGCATGCTGTTGGTGGGTTGATTTTAGAAGATCAGCAAGGCTTTTATATGCTGTATAGCAATCAAGCACTAAACCCCTTTCATATTTCTATGCGACTTAAAAAGAGCGCAGAAGCCGACAAACGAAACGATATATTCTTAACTTTGCTTTTTTATGCTGGGTTATGCATTTTAATGGGGTTCATTATTGCGCCACTAGCAAAGCGACTAAGCGTACTAAATGAGGCTGCTAAACAGTTTGCTTCGGGTAATACACAAGCCAGAATTAAAGCATCTCATTTTACTTATATAAGGGACGTAGAGTTAACGTTTAACCGAATGGCGAGTCAAATTGAAAAGCTTGTTGCTGAAAATAAACTAATGGCGTCAAGTTTATCGCATGATATACGCACTCCTATTGCCTGTCTTCGCTTTGGTTTAGATGCCGCCATAGATACCCATGATGAGAAAAAAATAAAAACCTATTTAGAGCGCATGGAAAACGATTTAGATCATATGGAATCTATGCTTAAAAGCTATTTAGCGTTTGCAACACTTGAACAAAACGCAAATAAACTGACGTACTCTTCAACAAATATCAAGCATTACCTAGAAGATATTTTAGTTCAGCTTGCGCCAAAGTTAGAATCACAAATGCTAAGTGTTGATCTTAATTGCTCAAGTGACATCATTGTGGCCGATCTTCATTGGCTAGCTCGTGCAATTACAAATCTGCTTACCAACGCTTGCGATTTTGCCGAGCAATATATTTATTTAAGCGCAAAGGTTCACGAGCACCAACTTATAATAACAGTTGAAGACGACGGCCCTGGAATTGCTCAAGAAAACTTTAGGAACGTATTTAGCCCCTTTTTTAGAGAAGAAGAACACAGAAACCGCGCAGATAAAAGCTATGGCCTTGGCTTAGCTATTGTTGAAAAAGTAGCAGATTGGCATAACGGCACTATTACTGTTAGCAAAAGTAAGCACTTAGGCGGTGCCTGCTTTACCCTTAATATTACCCAACAGTAAAAGTCGTAAAGTATAAATTACGCAGTGTAATTAACATTTTTAAAACAAAATCAAGCTATTAATTTTAATTAGCTAGTAACATTGACTAAAAACAGCGTATTAATCATGCCGCTGGAAAACTAAATTGTGTGGGATCAGCAAATAAGCACTTTTTATTTTTTTACATTTCCAGTAGATTGTCAGCGCCGTTAAAAAACAGAGAAGTATAATAATATGAGCGCAGTTAGAGGCGAGTTTAGTTCTCGCTTTGGATTTATTATGGCCGCCGCCGGTTCTGCCGTAGGTTTGGGCAATATATGGGGCTTTCCCACACAAACAGCCAGTAATGGCGGTGCCGCATTTTTGGTTGCCTATTTAGTGTTAGCTTTCTTTTTGGCTTATCCTGCGCTAATGGCCGAACTAATGATTGGTCGACACGGCCAAGCCAACGCCGTGGTTTCTTTAACTAAAGTGTCCAATAAACCTTGGCAAAAACACTTTGCATTTATTGTCGGCTTTGGGGGTATTTTATGTGCCGGCTTTATACTTAGTTTTTATGCTATTGTTGCCGGCTGGATGCTCAGTGCAACAGCCCAACCTATTGCTACCTTGGCTGGAGCAGACGCTGCATCTTTGTGGCTAAGCGAACAGTCACTCACTCGCAACATTATATTTACCCTTGTTTTTATTGTTTTAACGATAGCAATCATTAGCCGTGGTGTTGAAAACGGTATCGAAAAATGGTCAAAGCGCTTGATGCCGGCTTTATTGGGCATTTTATTTTTATTAATTGCTTATGTAATGACACAAGAGGGTGCAATGGAAGGGTTAAAAGCCTACTTGCTACCTGACTTTTCATCTATTTTTGACACCCAGTTAATTGTTAGCGCCTTAGGCCAAGCCTTTTTCTCATTATCACTTGGTACAAGCGTTATGATTATATACGGCTCGTATATTAGTAAAAAAGAAAACCTAGTGTCTCTAGGTGCATACGTAACATTAATTGATGTGTTTATCGCGTTTGTTGCTGGTTTACTTATTATTCCAGCTATGTATGTAGCTCAAGCTCAGGGCGTTGAGATATTTTCAGCCAGCGGCAAGTTACTCTCAGAAGATACTTTGGTATTTCAGGTACTTCCCGCTTTATTTGATGGCATGGGCAGTGTAGGTTTATTTGTTGGCTTTGCATTTTTTGCCCTGATGAGCATAGCAGCGCTAACGTCCTCTATTTCAATGCTAGAAGCCCCTGTATCTTATACCGTTGAACGCTTTGCGATGAAGCGAATTCAAGCTACATGGTTAATCGGCGTCTTAATAGCCGTCGTTAGTATTACGATTGTATGTAACCTAGGCACCTTATTTGGCTTTGTAATTACTTTAACAACAAAAGTTGCACAGCCTTTGCTTGGCTTAATGTGTTGTATTTTTGTAGGTTGGATTTGGTACAGAAACTCATTATTACAAGCTATTCAAGAAGGTAACCCAGAAGTACACAACAGCTTATTTTGGAAAGTATGGCCTTGGTACACCAAATTTGTTTGCCCTATTGTTATAGGCGCCGTGTTCGTGCATTCAATATTAAGCTAGCAACACACTATAAAAAAGCCCACTTTTTGGGCTTTTTTATAGTGACTCACAACATTACGTTTTGAGCTTTTCAATTGTTAGCAGCATATCCTGGTGAGGTATACCGTCTTCTAAGTAGGCCTCCCCTATACACTTAAAACCAAATGAACGATAAAAATCTAACAAGTAGGTTTGCGCACCTATCACTATATCGCGTTCGGGCCAGTGCAATGTACAACACGCTATTGCCTTTTCAACCAGCTTATTCGCAATCCCCTTACCTCGGTGCTGATCGTTAACTAAAACACGCCCAATTGCACTGTACTGGTCATTTTTCTCATAGCAACGGGCATAGCTCATTAACTGCATATTATCCAAGGTATAGATATGCTGAGTTGTTTTAAAAATATCAACATCGTCTAACTCAGGGTAAGGGCAATTTTGTTCTACAACAAATACGTCTACACGACCTCTCATAATTGCAAACAAAGTATGGGGGGTCAGATTTTCAAATGGCTCACAGTTAAAATGCATGGCAATCCTTAAACAAAAACCCAGCTAAAGCTGGGTTTGATATCGCTATAATACTAAAATGAACAATAAAAATTATATTCACCGCTTAACGCTATGCTAAGCGTTAAGCAAATAAACGCTCTAACTGATCACATAACTGAGACAGATTCACATGGTCATGTTCAATGGTTACATCAATATATCCATCGCCTCTAAATGCACGGTCAAGCTCAATTAAAACGTGAGTTTTATGTGCTTCTGGCACAAATGACAACTCGATTTCTTGAATCCCAAACAAGCTTCTGCTGTTAGGTTTATATTCAAGCTCTTGGTAACACCCAGAAACAGACGCAAATGTAGAGGCACGTAAAAAACCTTTTTCAACATCGGCTTTAGATAAACTAAAACCTAATTTATCCATTGCCTGCATGCACGTTTTAACGGCTTCATTTGGGTAAATATGAAGATGATCTTTGTCTGTTGGATCTAATGCTAAATCAATGTCCAGCCCAGTTTCTAACCAAACATGAGACTGATTGTAACCCGCATTAATTTCAGTGATCGGTGTTTCTGAATGCAGACGCGCTTCAAAAGGTATGCTTTTTACGTCACCTGGCTCCAACTTACCTAAATCTGTAATTCGCCATTGATCAATCACATGGTTGGTAAAATAATCACCGTCATCACCAGCTACTTTTACGCGGGTCATTAGCAATAAATCTAAGCCTGCAATTTCTTGGCTAACGTCACCTGCTGTAATAACAATATTAGCGTTAAAAAGCTGTCCTGGTTGTAGATGTTCAGTTTCTAAAATAGTATCCACTTTTGCTGCACCAATACCAACCGATGCTAAAATCTTTTTAAACATATAATTCTCCTTAAGCTGAGCCGCTCTTAAATATGCCCTAACTTAAATGTTTTCGTTATCTCATCTTAACCATAATTAAAAGCCGTTGTCAGTTTAAAAGTAGGATTTAAATGCTTTTAAAGGTTAAATATGCATAATTTGTGCGTTTATTATCCAAACAAAGTCCTAAAAGCGACTAAATAAACAAAGCTCAAGTGGTATATTTAATTTTCATTAATCGTTGTTTTTAGCTACACTGCAATACCAAATGATGTAATTTTAAGTATTATGGAACTAATTTACTTTGCTACCGCATTTGTGTGTGGTTTTGCCGTTTATCAATTAAAACTCCCCCCACTTATTGGCTTTTTGCTGGCTGGCTTTGCGCTAAACCTCGCAGGTTACAAAAGCACAGATCTACTTGATACAATTGCCGCATTGGGCGTTACTTTATTGCTGTTCAGTATTGGCTTAAAACTTAAAGTAAAAAGCTTAATAAAACCCCAAGTGTGGGCACCCGCTACCCTTCATATTATTTTTAGCAGCGCTATTTTTAGCGGTTTTATGTTGTTATTAGGTATTTTTGCTCTGCCTCTTTTTGTTGATTTAAGTTGGCAGAGTGCCTTATTGGTCGGCTTTGCTCTTAGCTTTTCAAGCACAGTATTTGCTGTAAAAGTACTTGAAGAGCGCGGTGAAATGGCAAGCCTACACGGTAAAATCGCTATTGGTATACTTGTAATGCAAGATATTTTTGCGGTTATATTTTTAGCAATTAGTACAGGTAAAGTACCCAACATTTGGGCATTAGCTATCATTATTGCCCTGCCTTTAATACGCCCTATTATGTATTTTATGCTTAACCGCTCTAAACATGGTGAACTACTTCCCTTGTTTGGCTTCTTTTTTGCGCTTGTTGCTGGTTATAACGCATTTGAATTTGCAGGTCTCAAAGGTGATTTGGGTGCGCTAATCATAGGCATGATGTTTGCGCCACATAAAAAAGCGGGCGAGTTATCAAAGTCATTACTCAACTTAAAAGATATTTTACTTGTTGGTTTTTTCTTAAGCATTGGTTTAAATGCTCAGCTAACCCTTGATTCGCTCTTTATTGCCATTGTGCTTATTTTTGTACTCCCTATTAAAGTGATTCTTTATTATGTATTTACCAATGCGTTTAAATTGCGTGCACGTACATCGCTACTTACCGCATTTACCTTATCTAACTACAGTGAATTTGGCTTGATTGTGTGCGCCGTTGCAGCTTCAACAGGTATTATTACACCTGAATGGCTAGCCGTTATGGCTATTGCGGTATCTATTACCTTTGTTATTGCCTCACCACTTAACAAACGCTCTAATGAGCTATATGTAAAAATAGAAAGCTGGTTAGTCAAGTTTGAAAGCAAAACACGCCTAGCCGAAGAATTACCAGTAAACCTTAATGATACAAAAATTGTTATTTTTGGCATGGGCCGTATTGGCACCGGTGCATATGAAACAATTAATATGACTCACCCAAATTTAGTAGCAGGTATTGATATTAAACCCGAAGTTGTCGATAAACATATAAGTAGAGGCCGTAAAGTACTGATTGCAGACGCTACCGACCCTGATTTTTGGCAACGTGTAAACCACTCTCACGTTGAAATGGTTATGTTAGCTATGCCGAAGCACATGCAAAATATTTTTGCATTAGAGCAGCTTCAAGCGTCAGGCTACACAGGGCAAGTTACTGCAATTGCAAACTACCCAGACCAACAAAAAGAACTTGAAAATATGGGAGTTCATTCAACCTATAACTTTTACTTAGAAGCAGGAAGTGGTTTTGCTGAACACGTAAAACAAGAATTGTTTGGTGAAAAGTAGTATTTAATGTGTATAAAGGCAAAAAAACAATTTTTTTTATTAGTAAATAAATAAAAAGCAATTGTATTTACATTCCTTTACAAGTGCATACACCACACCTGCAAAAAACAGGTAAACTGTCTTCGTTGGTTAAATATAACCCATGTTAAATACAATCTAGTTAGACTCCAGCTAACAAAAATTGTGTCGGGCGGTTACACCAACAAAAATTCTTAAATCAGAGGGCCTACTCCCTCACTCAATAGGCTGTTTCTTGCCCGTCACAGCCTATTTTATCTCTCTAAAATACCTTACACTCAAATCATTATTACACCACTAAGTAAACCTATGGATCCGGAACAATTAAAAATTGCCATAAACACTAAAATGCCATTTGGAAAATACTCAGGCCGCCCATTATTATTACTTCCAGAGCCCTACTTAGTCTGGTTTAAGCAGCAAGGCTTTCCAGATTCAAAACTTGGCAGCCAATTAGCTATGATGTATGAGGTTAAATTAAATGGCTTGGAGCAAATGTTAATGCCGCTGCTAGAAAAAAAATAAAATTATCCGGAACTATTTTATATATTCACGGTCTATTTAATTGCTACTTGTTGATTTTGGTTTTAACCACAAAAAAGCGCCTTTTGGCGCTTTTTTCATATCTTTTAGTTTTGCTCCAGGGGTAAGCTAATGATGAACTTTGCCCCACCTAAAAACGAGTACTCAATACGATAACTTCCCTGATGCCAAGCAATAATTTTAGCGACTATGGCTAACCCTAGGCCAAATCCACCTGTTTTTTTGTCTCTACTTTTATCGAGCCGTGTAAAAGGCTTAAATACGTTTTCTCGCTCTATTTCAGCAATGCCCCGGCCATCATCTTCAATTACAAACTGTATTTCGTTATGCTGCGTAATGAGTGATATTTTAACCTGGCTGTTGGCGTATTTAATTGCATTACCAATTAAGTTTTGAAAAGCACGCGCCATAAAATGCGGGTCACATTGGTAAATTAAGCTACTTGGCAATACTTCATACAAATTAATTTTCTTGTCAAAATTAAGCTTTTCAACGCTTACTCTTACTAACTCAACCAAATCACTAGGGAGAGGCTGCAAGCTAGGTTGCTGAGAGTCTAGTTTTGCGTAATCGAGCATTTCTGAAACTAGGCTTTCAAGTTCATTAATGTCGCTGTTCATTTTTGCAATGTAGACTTCACTTTTTTCATCTAACAAACGCTCTTTGAGTATTGCCGTTGCAAACTTTAGGCGAGCTAAGGGGGTTCTAAATTCATGAGAAACCGACGAAGTCAGCTCTTGTTGAGCGGTTAATAAAAAGCCAATGCGTTGCTGCATTAAACTGAGTGTTTCAGTAATTGGTAAAAAAAATGATTTAGAGGAGTCAGAAAGTTGAAAGTCTTGAGCACCTTCAACCGCTTCGCATGCATTGCGTAATTTCGAAAAGTCACGCCAAAGTAAAAAGCTCCATAAGCCTACGGGAATACCCACAATAGTGAGCAATAATACGTATGGCCATACCGAAGTCGATACAGGGGTACCTAGCCCTATAGGGCCTACCTGCAAAAGTTCACTGTCATTAAGCGTTATGTACCAAACAACTCGCTGCTGTTTATCATATAAATATAGGTAGTGATGACTATTTAACTGAACCTGCTGTTCTTGAGGTAGCACTAAATCAGCGCGACTGATAACAAGGCTTTTGTAGTGTTCCTTTAATTTTGCTAATCCGTCAGGTGTTTGCGAAAGCAGCCAGAGCGACTGCCCAAACTCGTCATCGAGAAAAACGGTCTGCTGCGATTCATCATATGGCCATAATTGTTCTATAACGCCGCTAACAACGAACAATGAAACCACAATATAAATATATAAACTTGCAAACAGCTTTCCCATTAATGCCTATTAACCTTGTGTTTAAAGATCCCACGCATCAGAAACAAATAAGTAGCCTTGCCCCCATACTGTTTTTATTCTAAATGGTTTGTCGCTGTTGTCACCGAGCTTTTTGCGAATACGCGACACACGAACGTCTACGGTGCGGTCAAGCCCATCATATTGGCGACCGATCATATGTTGGTGTACATGCTCTCTACTAAGCACTTGACCTGCATTTGAGGCTAATAACCAAAGTAATTCAAACTCATGCGACGTTAGCACTATTTCTTTGTCAGAAAGTTGCACTATACGGCTAGTCTTATCAATAATTAAATCACCAAACTGTAACTCTTCACTCGCTTTTGTCACTGTTTGACCACGGCGTAGTAGTGCATTGACTCTTGCGAGTAAAACACGAGGTTCAGCGGGTTTAATAACATAATCATCTGCGCCCAGTTCTAAACCCAAAACTTGGTCAAAATCTTCGCTTTTAGCTGTTAACATTAAAATTGGTAGAGAAAACTTATCGCGCACTTGACGACACACGCTAAATCCATCTTTTCCCGGTAACATAACATCTAGTATCATTAAATCGACGTGATTATTTTCTAAATAACTAAATACTTCATCACCACGTTCTAAAGCTGCGACTTCTAATCCATTATGTTCAAGGTAATCTTTTGTGAGTTGTTGTAAACCAAGATCATCTTCAACAAGTAGAATTTTTGGCATTGATTGCTCCTAAATTAAAAAAAGCTCCATGGTGAACGAAGCCGACGCCTACTTTTTTGTACATGAGTACTTTGTACTTCAACCTGTGCTTTAGCTAATAACACACCAGATTTTGAATTGATTAAGGAGTATATGGTTTCGACCTGAACACGCGCTTTATAATTAAACTCTCCTGCGCGCTGCTGTTGCCAACAATGTATCTTTTTACTCTGTTCATATATACACACATCACCTACCACATCGCCCTGCCATTCAAACGTTAAATCAAGATCGCAAAAGTCCTGAACGTTTGAAATAACACATACTTTAGGTGACACAGTAAATGACGCAGCATGCACACGGCTAAAAGGCATAAGCAGTGGTGCTAAAAATAAAATGACCATTAAATATTTCATATTAAAAAGTGCGTTCTAATCCTAAAAATGCAGTCATTGAATAATCACGCTCTAAAAGTGGGCTGTCATCTATAGCTGAATAGTCATAATAAGCTAAATGAAAACGAACAGAATAGTCACCGCTTAAGGGGAATTTGGCATCAATTTTTGCATAGGGTTGCCAACTGCTACCAACATCTACCTCGCCCAATAAAGTTTCACCGTCTTTAAGGCCATAATAATAAGTATTTAGTTCCGCAGATTTATAATTTAAACCAAACGATGGCTTAATATTTATAGGTCCTAGTTGAGTATGGTATTGCCACTGTAATGCACCGCGAACACCGTTATACACATTTGTCACATCATGTAGTACCTGTACAGAAAATACATGGTGATCATTCACGTAATGATATGCAAGTCCTGCATCTAAGGCTACATGACGTTTATGCAGGTCATTTAAATTAATATTTTTTACTGAAGAGGCCTCTGCTGCCTGCAAATAAAACGGGCTATCTGCACTACTACCTTGCAGCGTAAACACATTATTAGGATGCCAATCTATAAAAAAGCGAGACTCAGTATTGAGCTCGCTAATAATGTTTAAATGGTGCTTAGAAGTTTGCAAAAAAGAATAGCCTAAGCGGCCATTGTCAAAAAACCACTCTTCAGCATAAAACGCTATTTGAGGAATAACGACTAAAGGAACATTGTCGCCACCACGCAAAGGATTAGTGATAACACCCACACCAGCGTTAATACTAAACATTAGCTGGTGAGATTGAACATGCTGCTCTGAGTATTCTTGTTCCGCGTACGTATTTTGCTTGGCATTTAACGTAAAACAAGTGAACAATAAATTTAAACTAAGAATGGTGAGTAGAAAAAAATTAAACCGCATCAGCGTAAATCAGAGCACAAGGTTATTTATTTACGTATGGTAACAAGGTTACCTAAAACTATCTGCAGCTGATTACAATCATTCACACTTTTTATACACAATGTAAAAGTTTAAACCCCTTATAGTGATTATATATCAGGGGCTATTTCAACTCGGTTGCGTCCATGTGTTTTAGCAATATAAAGCGCTCTATCGGCACGCTCAACCAACACAGAGCTTTTTGTAAATGGGCGTAGCATAGCTAATCCAAAACTGGCCGATATAGCACGCTTGTTATTTACATCTTGTTTTTTACGGATAGCCAGTTTCGAAATTTCTAATCGAATACACTCTGCAAAAGCAACCAAGTCATTTATGGTGTCAAAATAGGCGGTAATACAAAACTCTTCTCCGCCGTAGCGATAAACTTTCGCTTTTTCAGTTAAATTTTCTTTTACTTTTTTTGCCACTAGCTTAATGACTTCATCGCCTTTTTGGTGACCAAAATCGTCGTTAAATCGCTTAAAGTGATCAATATCAAACATAATAAGTGCAGCAAGTGAACTTTCAGTTGTTTGCTCTGAATATTCACGACAAAAATCAGTTATATCAGAGTCAAATTTACCTCTGTTATAAAAACCGGTTAATGGATCTGTGTCGGCAGCTTCTTTAGAAAGGTTAAGCGCTTCTTTTAAATCTTTGATTTCGTTATATGCAACCGATAGCTTTGTTTGAAACTCGCGGGCTGAGTCTTGCATAGCAATAGACTCATCGGTCAAGCGCTCTACACAACCAAGAATATCGTTAAAAGAGTTAGTATCTATCAGGCTGTTAATTTCGTTTTGTGAGTCAATAAGTGAAGTGCTAAAGCTTTTAGAATGACCCAGTGTAATACTTATATCTTGCTGAATGTTTTCAACCGTATTGTGAAACTTATCCGACATTTCTTGAAAAAGAGCTAAATCTTCATCACTTAAATGCTTATCGAATATTTCTTTTGCTTTACTTTGAGTACATGTTTGGTGCTCTGAAATAACTTGATCTAATTCAATGTTTAAAGACGGTTTATTACCCTGAAAATAGCAATACCAAATAGCATAATTAATAGGTGTTACCGGCATACGGTACTTCACCATCATAGGTACTGCTTTTTTTAAATACTGAGCGGAATGAGAAAGTGATACAGCATTATTCATAAAGAACTCTCAAGCGTCATTTTTATTATTAGCATTCAATGTTAAGTAATAGTAAACCTTTACGCAAGCCATAATAATACTATTTTATGAACTTATTTAACGGTAGATAAATCTAAATCGCTTTTGCGTCTAAAGTTTGTGCAATATTCCATAAAGCACTAATAGCGGGGTCGTTGAGCTCTTTTCTTAAAACCGCCAAGCCAATATCAAAGCCTTCTGGGGCCTGCATTTTTGGTGTAAGTATCTGTACTTTATCTATAAGAGGGCTGTTATCTAATACTATTTTAGGAACCATTGCGACCCCAAATCCCAGACTAACCATAGACACCATTGCCTCATGCCCCGCCACTTGTGCATAAATTTTCCCGTGAATATTGTTTTTTCGCCACCACATCTCTAAGCGTTGGCGAGAAAACCCCTGCTCAGGCACAATAAACTCCAAATCTGAGTAATCAGGCTCCTCACTACAGGATGTTAACTTTTCGGTGATCGTACACTGAACCTTTGGCCCAATAAGCACCAAGGGTGAATGGCCTATATCTACAAAAGCAATTTGGGCGGGTAATTTAGCGGGTTTAGCTGCTATCGCCATAGATTCATGACCATCTAATACACGATTTATAGCAAGCGCAGGGTCGCCCGTATTTAAGGTAATTTCTATATACTGATGCTGCGCTCTGAGTTGCTCCAAAATTTGATGCAAAAAGCTATAAGATGCCGTAACAGAACAATAAATACTGACTTTTCCATAAATATGCTGCTGTGGCTCTTTCACATTAGCTTTGAAGCGTTGCCAATTAGCAAGAGTGGCAGTGGCGTAATCAATAAAAGACTCTCCCTCTTTTGTTAACTTAACACTACGGTTATCCCGCATAAATAGCGCAACACCCACCTCTTCTTCTAGGTGTTTAATATTACGACTTAATGTAGGCGCACTCACATGACAAAGCTCACTTGCCCTAGCAAAGTGCAATGTTTTAGCCAGAGCTAAAAAATATTTTAAATGCTTATGATCCATAGCAACACCAGTATTTCATATTTTGAAATACTTTAATTCAAATATATCATTTTACGCAAGTGGCATTTTTAAATATGGTGTTTACAAGCGCAAAATACAGCGCATCTAACAAACATATTTATAGGACACTAACAATGGCGAATTACTTTAATACTTTACCTTTACGCGAACAATTAGCGCAATTAGCACAATGTGAATTTATGGACGCAAGCGAATTTACAGACGGTGTTAATGCACTTAAAGGTAAAAAACTAGTTATTGTAGGCTGTGGCGCACAAGGCTTAAACCAAGGCCTTAACTTACGTGATTCAGGTTTAGATGTGTCTTACACGTTACGTGATTCAGCTATTGCTGAACGCCGCCAATCATTTTTAAATGCATCTGAAAACGGTTTTACTGTAGGTACTTACCAAGAGCTAATTCCAACCGCCGATGTAGTACTAAATTTAACGCCAGATAAACAACACACAGCAGTCGTTAGTGCCATCATGCCGCTAATGAAGCAAGGCTCTACACTTGCTTACTCACATGGCTTTAATATTGTTGAAGAAGGCATGCAAGTTCGCGAAGATATTACAGTCATCATGGTTGCACCTAAATGCCCGGGTTCTGAAGTACGTGAAGAATACAAACGTGGCTTTGGTGTACCAACACTTATTGCCGTTCACCCAGAAAACGACCCACAAGGTCATGGCCTAGCACAAGCTAAAGCCTACGCTGCTGGGACCGGTGGTGACCGCGCAGGCGTGCTTAAATCGTCATTCATTGCTGAGGTTAAATCTGACCTTATGGGTGAACAAACTATTTTATGTGGCATGTTACAAACGGGTTCTATTTTGTGTTTTGATAAAATGATTGAAAAGGGTATCGATGCAGGTTACGCATCTAAACTAATTCAATTTGGTTGGGAAGTTATCACAGAAGCCCTTAAATACGGCGGTGTTACAAACATGCTTGACCGTTTATCTAACCCAGCAAAAGTAAAAGCATTTGAACTTAGTGAAGAACTAAAAGTAATTATGCGCCCACTGTATAATAAGCATCAAGACGACATTATCGATGGTACATTTTCACGTGTAATGATGGAAGATTGGGCAAACGATGATGCTAACCTTCTAAAATGGCGCGCAGAAACAGCTGAAACTAATTTTGAAAAAACACCCGCTGGTGATGTAGAAATCTCAGAACAAGAATTCTTCGACAACGGTATTTTGATGGTTGCGATGGTTAAAGCAGGTGTTGAACTTGCGTTTGAAACTATGACAGCGGCAGGCATTATTGAAGAGTCAGCATATTACGAGTCACTTCACGAAACACCGCTAATTGCGAATACCATTGCGCGTAAAAAGTTATTTGAAATGAATCGTACTATTTCAGATACCGCTGAATACGGATGTTACCTATACAATCATGCATGTTTACCATTACTTGCCGACTTTATGAAAAACATCGACACCGATGTAATTGGTAAAGGCCTAAGTGAGCAAAGTAACCAAGTAGACAACAAAGCGTTAATTGAAATTAATACAGCGCTTCGTGAGCATCCGGTTGAAAAAGTAGGTGCTAAATTACGTGGCTATATGTCAGCTATGAAAAAAATTGTTTAACGTTACCCTTTAAGTTTCGCTTGTTAGAAACCAAGCTCACATGCTTTGCGTGTGGGCTTTTTTATGGCCTATAGCTTAGTAACAAAAAGGTCTAATTTTATGTCCGTTAGCATTATTTAACTCTAAATAAATTGTGTGCTAACATCGTATTCTACTTCGTTGTAAAAAATTATTATAAAATGATACAAAACCTTTCTATTACTCAAAAAATCACAGCACTTGGCAGTGGCATCGCTATTTTTGTTGCAGCACTCATTGGCATTACATCGTTATATAGTTCTGAAGATATAATAGAACAACGTATGATTGAGTCAGAGTTACCAGGTAAGCTGCAAACAATTAGTAACCACATTGGTGGTGAAATAAACATGCTAATTGGTGCTGCAGAGCAACTTTCATCAAACGAGTTTATTTTACAATGGGCACAAACTAATAATAACGATGCGCTGCTTTTAAAAGAGCTAAACCGCTTGGTAGAACAATACGACTTAGCCACAGCATCGTGGGCTAACCGAAACACCGCACAATACTGGAATCAAGAAGGCTTTTTACGCGTACTAAAAAACGATGAAGCCGATGGGTGGTTTTTTGCATTCAAAGAATCAAGAAAACCCTACTCTATCAGTATTTATCAAGAGTCAGTGAATGATGTAAAAATGTTTATTAACCACCAGCAGGTGAATGGTAAAGGTTTAGCAGGGCTAGCTAAAAGCATTACTGATATGCAAAAACTACTGCAACAATTTAAAATTGAGCAAACAGGGTTTGTATATATTGCTGACAAAAGCGGCCTTATTCAATTACACAAAGACTCAAATAAAGTAGCCAAAGCAAATATTGATTCGGTTTATGAAGCGAACATTAGTAATGAAATACTAAGCTCAAACGGCTTTAAGCTAAAAGAAATCACACTAGATGGTCAAGCCACCCTTGTAGCAGCAACCCCGATAGAAAATACCGACTTATTTATTGTGGCCCAAGTTCCAAAAAGTGAAGTGTTTGCAAGCGTAAGTACACTTCAGTGGCAAATATTTACGTTTACCCTAATCATTGCCTTAATTGCCAGCTTAATTAGTTACTTGTTAGCGCGCTCGTTGTCTTCACCATTATTTAAAATGGGCGAATTATTCTCTCGTTTAGGTTCTGGCGACGCAAACCTAGCGTATAGATTACCCGAATCGAGCCAAGCAGAGCTTAATAACTTAAGTGCAGGGTTTAATCAGTTTATTAGTAAAATTGAAGTGGCTATTGGCCAAGTTGCCACAGAAAGCCACGATATAAAGCGCAGCTCTGACCATGTATTTGAGCAAGCCAAACGCAATTCTCAAGCAATCGATAGCCAAAAAGAGCAAACTATTTCTGTCGCGGCAGCTATTAATGAAATGGGCGCAACAGTTCAAGAAATTGCTCAAAGCGCTGCCAATGCGGCCAAACTTACCGATAACAGCCGCGAAAACACAATGCAAAGCCATAACCAAGTAATGCAAAGCCAGGCAACTATCTCTGCGCTTGCAAGCGACATTGACGGCATAACAGAGCAAGTGTCACTACTCTCTAAAAAGACAGTGGATATTGCCAGTATTATTGATGCAATTCGTAGCATTTCAGAGCAAACAAATTTATTAGCTTTAAATGCGGCAATCGAATCTGCTCGTGCTGGTGAGCATGGCAGAGGGTTTGCTGTTGTTGCTGATGAAGTAAGAGCGCTTGCAAACCGGACCTCTCAATCTACCAACGAAATTCAGTCGATGATTGAGGAGCTTACACAAATATCAGATGACGTAGTAAAAGACATTAGTCAGTCAAAAGATAAAGCACAGCAAAGTGTGGGGGCTATGCAAAGCTCAGTTGAATTACTCGATGTAATAAGCGAAACATCTAATCAAATAAATGACATGGCAACGCTTATTGCAACAGCTACCGAACAGCAAAGTAATGTAGTTGCCGATGTTGGCCGTAATATTGAGCAAATTAGCGAAATTAGCGACAACGCAATGAGTGAACAAATTAACACTGAACAAGCTATTCGTGACCTAGCAAATAGCGCTCAAACATTAGATGCCTTAGTGGCAACGTTTGAAAAGCACCGTTAAAACTTTCTGCATTACACCAATTCGCTTGATTAATGATCCCGAGGGGTTTGATATTAAAGCGAATTGGTATTAGGTACCCCTCTAGGCAAAATTACGACTAAACTTATTAAGACGTTTTTGTTTGGAGGTGGTTATGCAATCCCATCGATTTCAATCTTTGGTCATATTGGTGGGGCTATTTACGCTAAGCGCATGCAGTTCAATACCGCCTGCCCCGCCGCCAGTTAAATTGACCCAAATAAATTCGTTTGAGTCATATACTCTAGAATCTCCAGAAGAGATTTTTACTCTCAGCGACAATCTCAAGCAGCAGCTACAAAACCATCTAAAAAGTCAGCAATCTGCCCAAGCGCTGGCACACAGTATATTGAGCTTTTTACTTAAAAATGGTGATGATTCGCTTTCATATCAATCAGGGGCAACCCTCACCGCGTCACAAACCTTTAAAAACTTAAATGCAAATTGCTTATCGCTCTCTATTTTAGCGTATAGCCTTGCTGACTATTTAGGTATAAAAGCACGGTTTAATAAAGTACATATCCCAGAATACTGGGCTCTTAACAATGGATTTAATTTACTGACGGGCCACATTAACTTAAGTATTGATATCGCCATTGAACCTTCTAACCAGTCAGTATTTGTTTACCAAGGCAAAAAACGCTTAACAATAGACTTTGACCCTAATAGCCGCCAAGCTCGCTTTAAAACAACACCTATTAGCAAACAGAATATTACAGCCATGTTTTATAACAATAAAGGCGCAATTGCACTCGTTAATAAGCAGTACGATTTAGCTTATAACTACTTTAGCCATGCAGTTAAAGTCGACCCTAATTTCAGTGCTGGGTGGGGAAATTTAGGCGTATTGTTTAGACAATTAAACTACTTAACTGAAGCTGAAAAAGCCTACACCCACGCAATATTGCTTAATCAAAACAACAATACCGCACAAGGTAACTTGGCTGTTTTGTATCAGCTAACAGGCCGTTCGCAGTTAGGCACTGACATCTTAAACAAATTACATATCAAGCGTCAAAACAACCCTTATTACTATATATCGCTTGGTAATACAGAGTTTGAGCAATCTAATTTTACACTTGCATTAGCACATTATAAAAAAGCCTATAGCCTTTCACCCTCATTGCACGAAAGCCACTTTGGCCAAGCTCGCGTGTATTTTAAATGGGGAAATACCCAAAAAGCGACATATCATCTTAAGCAAGCGGGCAAAAAAGCTGACTTTTTACATGACAAAAAACGCTATGAGAGTAAATTAGATACATTACGTTCACTAACAGCAAAGCTATGACCATTAAATACTTTTTATGCTTTATTTTAATAAGTGTGTGCGCTAATAGTTATGGAAATGCCTTACACACCCAACTTATTGATGATTTAACTTATTTAGCCAGTAATGACCTAATGGGTCGAAAAACAGCAACAGAGGGCGCCGTAAACACTCGAATATACTTACAGAATAGACTTTCTGAAATTAACCTAAATGTGAGTGAGCAAACATTTACTTATAAGTCAGGCGTTTTTGAACAAATACAAGGTATTAATATTGTTGCTAAGCCAGCTCAATCAACACCCCATCCAAAAATTATTATTACTGCCCATTACGATCATTTGGGAAAACGCGGTGGAAAATATTATTTAGGGGCAAATGATAATGCAACAGGCGTCGCTGCCCTGCTTTATCTGGCATCTTCGTTACAGAATACAGAAATCCCTTACGAGTTTATATTTGTATTAACCGACGCAGAAGAGAATGGTTTACATGGCAGTAAACATTTTGCGCAAACACTTAATCCTAATAACGTTTTAATGAATATAAATTTAGATATGCTGGGGGTAAAAAAACATAAAGCCCGTGTGTATGCATTAGCATCGTACTCACTAAAACAAAAACTAAAACCTGTGTTCTGGGCTTTAAAAAACACTAAAATAACAATCAAACCGGCCTATTCGTCAAAACAAATGAATCGGCTAATTAAATCACAAAATATTGATTGGCATAGGGCAAGCGATCATTACTCATTTGCGCGTAACAACATACCTTACGTGTACTTTGGAATGGGTCACGACCCCCATCACCACACAACTAAAGACACCGCAGAGCACATCGACCTACCTAAGTACATAAACACGGTGCTCACGATAGAGCAATTTATTAAGCAGCTTGCTCAGGCCCCTGCTGATGATTTAAACGCTGAAACATAAGCCTCTTTTTTCGCTCTGGGTAGTTTTTTTATTTTGCATTCAAGCTTACTCGCCTCGCTTTTAGTTCCTACCTCTTGTTGATGAATAAGTAAAAGTGGCCCTTTACCTTTTAAATTTTTCGCCCCCTTACCTGCTTGATGCGTTGCAAAGCGCTTATCTACATTTGTAGTAATTCCGGTATACCAATGTCCAAACCGTGTTTGCACTATGTACAAGTGCCATAAAGTGTCTGGTGTGTGTGTTTTTGGCTCTGTGGTTAGTAAACTTTTTTCATTATTGGTGGTCAAAATATTACCTTAATACCCTTAACTTAAAACAATTGCTTAAAAGGGTTTTACCTTCAGTGACTAATCGGTATCATGCAGATTATAAAAAATAAGGATCACAACAAACAATGCAGTCGTTAAAAACTTTTTCTCTTTGGCTTATCGTCGCTTTAACACTTAGCTCTGCAGCAGGTTGCTCTAGCTGGGTATACAGAATAAACATCCCTCAAGGTAACTTTTTAGAGCAATCGGATGTTGAAAAGCTTCGTGTAAACATGACTCGAGACCAAGTTATTTATGTATTAGGCCGTCCTATTGCTAAAGATGCTTTTGATAACAACACATGGCGTTATGTTTACAGCTTTAACAAAGGCCGTGAAAACGAACAACATAAAGAGCTTGTTATTAACTTTGAAAATGAAAAACTTGTTTCGCTTTCAGGTGACTATGACCAGCCAGAAAATTTCAACACCCCTTTAGAACAATAATATTGTCGCTAAAGTAAAAAGGTAAGCATTGCTTACCTTTTTTTATACCTAAATTAACGCTCGAGTGGGCGACCGCCTGTTATTTTATTTGCTCGACCTTCTTCTTTTGCCTTTTCAGCGCGTTTTCTTCGTGCATCTTTAGGGTCTGCAATTAATGGGCGGTATATTTCAATACGGTCACCATCTTTTAATTCGTAGTTTGCCTTAACCGTTCTATTCCACACACCTAATGTCAGTGCATTTGCGTCTATTTCAGGGCACTTTTCAATAATACCCGACTGAATAACCGCTTGTTCTGCTGTGCAGCCTGGTTGCACCTCAAGCGATAAACAGGTAGCTGTAGTGGGTAAAGCAAATACAACTTCAATATTGATCATACTCGCGCTCCGTATACTTCTTTAGCTCGCGAAGTAAAAGCACTGACCATATTTTTTGCAACATCATTAAAAATTTTGCCAAACGCGAGTTCAATAATTTTGCTCGAAAACTCAAATTCAAGTTCTAAATAAACTTTACATGCATAGGCATCTAATGCTTGAAAATGCCAACGCCCTTTAAGTGTTTTAAATGGACCATCAACCAGTTTTAACAACACGGTTTGTTCGTCTATAAAGGTGTTTTCGGTGGTAAACCACTTTTTTATACCCGCCTTGGATATTTCTATACTCGCGGTCATGTTATTATGCTGTTGCGAAACAATTTTTGAATCAGAACAATTTGGTAAAAACTGAGAATAAGCTTCTACATCATTAACTAGATCAAACATTTCTTTAGTGCTGTACATAACCAGCGCACTTTTTTCTATTTGTGGCATACTCACTCCCAAATGTGTGGGCGAATTTTAGCAAGCTTTGTTCGTTTCCCCAAACTTTCATGACGCATAAATTAGATCTAATTTTTTAAAATCATTACTAAAAATCGATGTAAAACATCTCACATTACGTATATTATAGGGCACTATGGCTAAGAAAAATTCATCAAAATCGACAAGTAATACCATCGCGCTAAACAAAAAAGCGCGACATGAGTATTTTTTACACGATAAGTTTGAAGCAGGTGTCGAACTACAAGGCTGGGAAGTAAAAAGTATCCGAGCTGGTAAAGTAAATATCTCTGAAACTTATATACATCTTAAAAACGGCGAAGCATTTTTACTTGGTAGTCAAATTCAACCATTAAATAGTGCCTCTACTCACGTTATTTGCGACCCTATGCGTTACCGAAAGCTTTTACTAAGTAGACGAGAACTTGACCGCTTAGTGGGGGCAACTGAACGTGACGGCTATTCATTAGTCGCAACAGCCATGTATTGGAAAAAATGCTGGGTGAAACTTGAGTTTCATTTAGCAAAAGGTAAAAAAATGCATGACAAACGCGAAGATGGTAAAAATAAAGACTGGTCACGCGAAAAAGAACGCTTAATGAAGCACAAAGTATAAGTAAAGCGCCTAACTCAGTTAGGCGTTTTTTTTATAAAAAACTAATCGCCATTTGTTTTATTAATATACAACACGATTATTATTCACCCTAAATATGGAAATAAATAATTTATTACAATTTTATCATCAATCAATTAATTTAATTATTACTCTTATTTAGGCTGTATTTTTTATCTCTTGAATAAAGCATATGCGCCTATTTCAACCTCCTTCAGCGCATAAAACCTGTTTTAAAATCATCCAAAACCACACTAAAAGTCATACTAAAATCACATTTCGGTCTAATTGCTAACACTTAAGTTACATGATATTAATGTCGTCGCTTGTTATATCAATCCGATAAAATGTGGGATTTATTTAACAATTTAAAAGGATTGGTATTGAGCAACTAAACTTATTACATATCAACAAGGATTTAAGGATGAAGCAATCAATTGCATTTACACCAAGTATTATTATTGGTGCAACACTTTCACTATCAGCGGGCTTTACAACAACAACCTACGCTGCTGAAGAAGCAAAAAAAGTAGAACGCATTGAAGTTACAGGCTCGCGTATTAAACGCTCTGACATTGAAGGCCCTTCACCGGTGCAGTCAATCAGCAAAGCCGATATTGAAAACATGGGTTATGACAACCTCCAACAACTCCTCGAAAGAATGCCTGTAGCAGGCAGTGGTACTTTTTCTACACGTGGTAATAACCAAGATTCAACGGCAAATGGAGCTGCCGCTGTAAGTTTGCGTGGCCTAGGTGCCGACGCAACGCTTGTGCTTATTAACGGGCGAAGAGTCTCAATTAGTGCATTTGCCGAAGGTATAACAAATTCGTTTGTCGATATAAACAGCATTCCAGTATCGGCTATTGAGCGTATCGATATTTTAAAAGACGGTGCATCTGCAATTTACGGCTCTGATGCCGTAGCCGGTGTTGTTAATGTTATTTTGAAAAAAGATATCGATGGCGTAGAAGTAAACTTAGGTTACGGCGGCACTGACGGTCCTAACTATGAAGAGACAACTGCAAGTGTTGTATGGGGCACTACTAGCGAAAAAAGCAGTGCGTCGGTAATCATTGATTACTTTAAAAACACATCGCTTTCATCAGATGAAATGGGCCGCTTAGGCACCGCTAACCAATCACCTTATGGCGGTGAAGATTTCCGTTCTTCTCGTGGCTTTCCTGGCTACTTTTACGTTGATGGCGTAAAAACAATTGACCCAGATTGCCCAGCTGAAAACGCAACAGCAAGCGGAAGCTGTTTATTTGATTATGGTCCATTTGGCTACATTGCCCCTGCCGCTGAGCGTATTGGCGCTATATCGCAATTTGAATATCGTTTTGACAACGGCATTACGGGCTTTTTAGAAATGGCCGTTCAGCACAATACCTCAGTTGCAGCCGGTGCACCAACGCCACTTGACGAGGATGCCGGCCTAACGGTACCAGCAAATCATCCAAATAATCCTTTTGGACAAGACATCGAAATTGGCCGCTACCGTACTGTCGATGCAGGTGCACGCCAATGGGATATTGAATCAGACACAATGCGTATTGTGGCAGGCTTAAAAGGCGAAATTAACGACTGGAGCTGGGAAACAGCAGTACAAAAAGGGCGGAGTAAATCAATTCAAACCGGCGACCGTTCGCAAGGTTGGGTTCGTACAGATTTCTTACAACAAGAAATTGACGCAGGTAACTACAACCCATTCGGTGGCACTTACAACGATCCGGCTGTTGTAGACAGAATTACCACCAGCCTTGTTCGTCGTGGCGAATCGCATATGACTTCATTTGACGCAAACATCACTGGTGAAGCATTTAGCTTTGGTGATGATGTTGTGATGATGGCTGCAGGTATTGAATACCGCGAAGAAGACGTTAGTGATATTCCAGATGACCAATTCCAACGTGGTTTAATATTTGGTACTGAATCTGTATCGGCATCAGCAAACAGAGACCAGTACGCCGCGTATGTTGAGTTTTCAATTCCACTTGCAGAAACCCTAGAACTGCAACTGGCAGGTCGTTACGATGACTACAGTGACTTTGGTACGACTACCAATCCAAAAGTGGCACTTCGTTGGGCACCAACCGATGAAATTACGGTTCGTGGTTCATGGGCTCAAGGCTTTAGAGCTCCGTCTCTTGCACAAGTTGGTTTAGGTCCATCTCAAGAAAGTCAGTTTTTTGTAGACACCTACCGCTGTCAGGCAACGGGTAAAGACTGTAGCGCTCTTGATTACAACATTGAGTTTGCAGGTAACCCAGATCTACAACCAGAAGAGTCTGAATCATGGAACGTTGGCTTTATTTGGGCACCAACAGCAGAGTTTGGTTTAAGCGTAGACGTGTGGAGCATCACACAAGATAACAAAATTGACGAGCAAGAATTTGGGCCTATTTACGCCTCTGAGTGTAATAACCAAAACAGCACCGTGTGTGTTCGTTTAGCACCCAATGGTGGTGATGCACTCGGCACAATTCAAAAAATATTCAGTACCTTTGAAAACGTATCATCGCAAGAAGTATCGGGCGTAGATATTTCAACAAACTACAATCACTCGCTTGACGATTTAGGCTTATTAAAATTCAATTTAGAATGGGCATACCAAGATAAATTTGAAAAAGATGGTCGTGATTACACCGGCGAATATGGGTACCCAGAGCACCGCTTTATCTTCTCAACTAACTGGGAAATGGGCGCGTTTAACACTAACTTAAACATTAGCTATGTTGGTGAGTTTGAAGATACGCCAGATATCGATTTCGATGGTAACTTAGATTTCGACACCAATACGTCGCGTATGGTTGATTCGCAAACACTGGTTGACTTACAAACGTCTTACCGTGTTTCTGATGCAGCAAAAGTATCGTTAGGTATTAATAACTTATTTGATGAAGAGCCACCATTTGCAATTGGTGACGGTGATTCTGATTTATACGGCTATGCGTCAGGTGTTCATAACCCTCGCGGTCGTTATATTTATACTAAAGTGAGCTTTTCTTTCTAAACGCTACATAATTAAAAAAACCGCCAACTGGCGGTTTTTTTATTTAAAAAAAAGGGCTAAATTATAGCTCGCCTTCGTTTTCAGATAGGAACTTAGCAACACCTTCAGGGCTTGCATCCATACCTTTTTTACCTTCAGTCCAACCAGCAGGACATACTTCACCGTTTTCGCTGTGGAATGCAAGTGCGTCAACCATACGGATCATTTCGTCGATGTTACGACCTAGTGGTAAATCGTTCACTACTTGGTGACGTACGTTACCTTCTTCGTCGATTAAGAACGAACCTCGAAATGCAACACCCGCTTCTGGATGTTCAACGTCGTATGCTTTACAAATTTCGTGTTTAACGTCTGCAACAAGTGCGTATTGTACTTTACCAATACCGCCGTCAGCTACAGGCGTGTTACGCCATGCATTGTGAGAGAATTGTGAATCGATAGAAACACCAATTACTTCAACGCCGCGCTTTTTAAACTCTTCAAAACGCTTATCAAATGCAATAAGTTCAGAAGGACATACAAACGTGAAATCTAATGGGTAAAAGAAGATTACAGCTTTTTTACCTTTAATTGTTTCGTGTAGATTGTAGCTATCTACAATTTCACCATTACCTAAAACTGCTGCAGCGGTAAAGTCTGGTGCCTGGCGGCCTACTAATACACCCATTTTATTCTCCAAATATTTTGAGTTTGTTTTCAATTGCTTTCGCAATGCTGGTACATATATGGGCGCTAAAATTTAAAAACCAATAGCACCAACATATAATTGTTTTGTATATTAAATATAAATATTTGAAAAAGACAATCGTATTTACCGATGTAAGCAATCGAAAATACCGAATAGAAAGAATCGAATAGAAAATACCGAATAAAAATTAAAACACCGCAAATACAAAAAAACCTGCAAATGCAGGTTTTTTTAAATGTTTAGTCCATTATATCCGACGGCATATCACCACGAATTTTTTGCCAAATTTCACCCGTTTGATGACCATATTTACGCATCATAGAAATTGCACCATCGTGCTCATTATTTTGCGCTAATACAGTTAAATCTTTATAAAACTGGCGGGCAAGCTCGCGGGTACCCGGATCTGAAAAGTAATGGCAACCAATTTTAGAATAAAACCCTCTAAAACCATTTAAAATTAAAACGTAAATTCGGTTATTCCCTGCAACGGCTAATTCGTGGTGCACTTTATAGTCGTAATCAGCAAAGGCTTGTGCAGTATCTTCAAGTTCGTGGCTTAATGATAAAATTTCAATAACACGTTCAGGATTAAGCTTAATTGCAGCACGGGTGTAAATAGCACTTATATTAGTACGAGCAGACAACAACTGATCTGTCAGCTCAGGCATTTTATCTTCGTCTAAACGTGCTAACGTTTCTAATATATTCAAGCCCGACGTTTCCCAAAAGTTATTCACCTTTGTTGGTTTACCGTGCTGAATAGTTAGCCAACCGTCTCGCGCCAAACGCTGTAACACTTCGCGTAATGTAGTTCTTGTTACGCCAATTAACTCCGAGAGCTCTCTCTCAGCTGGTAGAATTGAACCTGGAGGGAAATCGCCATTCCAAATAGACTCAACTATGTATTCTTCAGCAAATCCTGCTGGGCTTTTTGCTTTAAAAATTCTCATCCAATTCCCACTCGAATTAATCTACAACGTTTCGCTTACACGAATAACTGACTGATTGTACCAGACGAAACTCAACTAACAAGTAAAGTAAGATATATTGTTAAATTGATCATACACATCAAGGTAAAGTTACTGAGGAACGTGAATTTCCGACCTTTTTAAAGGAACAAACATAGCTTTCAATAAAACAAATTCATTGAAAATGTCAAATTAGAATTAGGCTACACACAGGGTAAAGATGCTGATACTCAATGTAAGCAACCTACCATGAGCCGGTATGGGTAAAACCAATGTAGACCGGATAAGCGAAGCGTCATCCAACACAGTGAAATAAAGTGATAATTTAATGCTATCGGGTGACTGGAAAGCAGCATTTACACGCTATTGCACCAAAGTCGCTTGTTATGCGGACGTTACTTTGAGTACGCTAAAACTAACTGTATGAATACTATTGCCCCCATTACATACATATTAATAAGTCCAGATGGCAATGCAGCTAACGCTGCATTGAACCACGAACATAGACTGAAGACAGGTGCGATCGGTGACCGCCACAGGACGCAATAAGTAAGGTCTGCTCTTTTACTAGAAATAGTAATAACCAACGACAAAATTGTCAGGAACAATTTTGAACAGCGAAGCTGATTCACGAAAGGCAGGACGCCTGTAGTCATATCAGCAAGATAACCGACGACATTACTTGCTTCATCCTATGTATTAACTCGCTCTAATTCGAGCTGAAGTAATTATGGCTTAAAAAGTTAAGCAAGGATCAGTGTGTTTAACATGACAGTGGGAGTCATACCAACGCCCAAAGCAGCGGCCGAGCGTAGCGAGGTCCAGCCCCGCAGGGGCGATGCTGCCTTTGCTTGTTAGTTGCTTAAACCTCAAGATTAGACACCTGCTCTTTTAGAACTACATTTAATTCTTGTTGACTCATTTTAAACTCTTCATAGGATCTCGATGTTATTTCAAGCATCACATCTTGAAAGCACGCTACATAGTGCGACAGCCCAGAAAACAACGAATCGCTATGTCGGGGATGTACTTTATTTAGTTCAATTTGCTCTTTTATCCATGGAGAGTTTTCAACTTCGTAGAAACCATAAAAACCTAAGCCATACTTAGTCAAAGGATGCCCTCCCCGCGCTTCATCGTTTGGACTGCCATATTTGACCAGCCTAGACCTAAATTTAATACCGTATATGGAGTCATCAGTCCTTTCGATTAGTAGATAAACATCGTGCTGAGTTGCCAGTACAAAGTTTTCATACGAAAAATCATACTCCCGACTCAACTTGATCTCTTTAACTCTAGGATTTTTCTCGAACAATGTACTGAATCCTTATGGGCAACTAACTTTTCAATAACGGTCGCAGGCACGTGGGGCATAATGGGGAAGCCGCCCAGCGTGTATGCGTCCCAGCGAACGAAGTGAGTGAGTTTATTGAGTTGTTAGGCCGTGCTGATAAGTTAGTCATGGCTATTAATAAAACTTTGTAACTCATCTGAGAAGTCACTAATTTGTTTAACTTCTAGAAGGCCGTCTGATTTCATTAATGCAAGTTGCAGCATAGCTTTAGACCTTGCATTGTAATCGAATGTGTTGGCGATACGTTTGTCGCTGTTTTCCATCAATTTATACAAATAAAGATATTTTTCATGATTTGAAAGTTCGGGGTTATCGATTCCTTTACGCACTTCGTCCAAAACTTGCTGGCAGCATTTATCTAATGCATCTGCCTTAACTTGTTTGAAGTGTTTCCAATCTGCCTCTGAAATCATGTTTTACCTCTATAGGCCTGACGCCTCATTAAGAAGCGAGTTAAGGCTTGCTAAACTAAGTGACGAAGGAACTCGAGCAAGCCGTGACGAGTCTTTCTTTAATGACTTATAGTTCGACCAAGCCACTTAATTTAAAAGTAACTGACTATTATATTAAGTGGAATATGCTTCTGTTGGTTACGAATATTGAATGACAAACATCCAATGTTTTTAACAAGACGTTCGAGCCAACAGAGCACCTCGATTTCAAAACGCATACTCAGGGATTGCCGACCAAGACTATCTATAAGACCTGCGAGAAACCAGATTTAAGCACATTCCGTCCTTAACTTTAACCGTAGGCGCTATAAAATGAAAGCATATAACGTTGATAATTTTGCTGCACTCATTGGCATTGATTGGGCCGATAAAAAATATGATATTTGTGAGCATCCAACAAGCACTAATAAATATCATTACACCGTTGTTAAACACAGACCTGAAGCGTTGCATGAATGGGCTATGGATATTAAACAGCGTTATCCAGACCAAAAAATAGCGATTGTTTGCGAACTTAAAAAAGGCCCGCTTATTTATGCATTAGCTAAATACGACCACCTTACTTTATTCACCGTTAATCCTTGTGCTGTTGCTAAATATCGCCAGGCTTTTACGCCCAGTGGCGCAAAAGATGACCCATCAGATGCCTTTCTGCAAGTTGAAATTCTTAAGTTACACATGGATAAGCTCTCTGTCATTGAGCCCGAGTCAGCAGCTATGCGAACGCTGTCTCAGCTTGTTGAATATCGCCGAAGTTTAGTGCAAGACAGTGTCGATTTATCCAATAAAATAACGGCGACATTAAAGAATTATTACCCGCAGGCACTTGAATGGTTTAAAGAAAAGGACACGTATATATTTTGCGACTTCATTCAGAAATGGCCATCGCTCATTGCGGTTAAAAAAGCAAGAAAACAGACCTTACTCGACTTTTTTGAGAGTCATAATTCACACTATTGCACGGTTAATAATGCACGACTAGACAGTATTAAAAATGCGATGCCATTAACTCTTGACGAAGGAGTAATTGTACCTAATCAAATGCTCGTTGAAGTGCTTATCACGCAATTTAAAGTGTTATTAAAGGGCATTGAAAAGCTCGATAAAGCAATAAAATCGGCTTATAAAGCCCAGCAGGATAAAAAGATATTTGATAGCTTACCCGGCGCAGGTCCACAACTCGCCCCACGATTACTTGTTGCTTTTGGGAGTAATCGTGCGCGTTACAATGATGCTGCAGAACTTCAAAAGTACGCAGGTATAGCGCCTGTTATTGAGCGCAGTGGTCAAAAAATGTGGACGCATTGGCGTTATAGTTGCCCCACTTTTTTAAGGCAAACATTTGTAGAATGGGCAGGCTTTTCTATTCGTTATTCATTTTGGGCTAAGGCGTATTATGAGCAACAAAAAGCCAAGGGTAAGCCGCATAATAGCATTATTAGATCACTGGCATTTAAATGGATAAGGATTGTATTTAGGTGTTGGAAAACGAATACACCCTACGATGAATCGACATATTTAGCAGCATTGAAACGCAGAGGCTCACCACTTTTAAAATTTGCAATTAATAGCTAAATTTTACTAGTCGTCCACCTCAGGGCGTGTTGTTATGTAACTATTCCACTATAAACTGAACCGTTACATTTGTACTGTAAGTTATTTTTTCAAATGATGTCTGGGATCGCTCTTCACTGTTAACACTTGAATAATCACTTCTCTTAACTCTACTTCCCGTTACTACAATTCTTTCAATATCGTCATTTGCAAACGAGGCTTGATTAGTAAAAGATATCGGCTTTAGTTTGAGCCCTAAACTTTTAGCGTAAAATTCTTTTTGTTTTAATACTTTATTTAATGCTTTTTCTTTTACTTTTTGTTTATAAAGTTCTTTTTCCGAGTGCCTGTATTCTGTACTTATTAACGTGACTTCATCGTAGGAATCTACAATTTTTGCAATACTTTGTAGGCCTGTTTCATTGTTTATAACAACAGTCACAGTGTTAGCAACTTTATAACTATCAGGTTTATTCCCAAACCAACCATAATCAGGTGAAGTTGAAAACTTTGAGTTTTTAATGTTTTCTAATGGAATTTTATTGGCGGTTAGTGCAGATGATATATCAGCCCTAACTTTAGCGTTTTTACTTAATGATATTGCTAATTTATCATCTTCCGTTGTTACTAACAGACTCAAAACAGCTTCATCTTTGAATGCAATTTCTTCGGCGCTTTCTGTAATAGATATAGTTTTAACTTCAGGGTGTAAAAAGCTTTTAAGCTCCTTAGGGCTACCTTTTAACTCTGTCTCTGCTGAAGCAGAAAGTGTAAAAAGTAATGCAATAGTCATTATTTTAAATTTCAAGAATACACTCCATAGTATAATTAGTTACATAACGCCGAGCTAAGCGGCGTGAAATGGTTGGCTAAATTTTGCGAGGCACGAGCGAAGCCAACCTTTGAACGTCCGTGTTTGAGCGATTTGTTAGGTAACTATTTGAACCAACCAGACAAATTTTCTATGTCTATGAACTCACAACCATTTGACTCTGTTATATGAAGAGTAGAATGCTCTGCATAATCTTTTTTAATTTGAATATGTACACCATGAAATTTAGGACTTAAGAAAGTAACTATATCGCTAGGTGAACGATACTCTTTTTTTGCATATTCTTCATCCCAGTCATAGACAGGAGTTGGAATATATAATTCTGAATCCTCTGTACCTTCAAGATCATAAATTATTGCTGCTGTGTCATATTCCGAAGGGATTCTAATATATAAATCACATAAGCCAGTAAAGCGACCACAGGACAATAGTGCTTCTACCCCAAGCGAATTTTTGTCACCTGCTTTAAGAACAAAGCCTTGCATATCAAAACAACCATTTGAAGCATACGAGCTAAATGCTTGAAGCATTAAAATCCACACTAGATATTTGCGCATGACCTTCCTTAGTTACCTAACGCCCTAATAATGGGCAAAAAATTGTTGGCTAAAATGTTGAGGAACGAAAACAGCCAACTGTTTTTTGTCCTTATTAATTAGCTTGTTAGTTTGCAATTTTAAACTCCGGTGCCCAATCATCGCTTACAGAATGGTGCTTGTAAAATGCATTTATGATCTTTTTAGGGTACTTGGAAAATCGAGCGCTTTTTAAATCACTAAAAAGACTCAGTGACTCAAGTGATAAGTCTTTTGGAACCACACCAAATAGCTCTAGGTACTTTAAATTAGGGAGCATTGATAAGGGACATAGTGAATCAATTATTGTCTTTTTACCCGAGGAGTCCCAGCTTGGCAATGTTTCAAGTGAGATCGTTTCGAGTTGTCTTAAAATAGGGAAAGTTTCAAGGCTTGAAATGTCTGGCAAATGAACAATTGATAACAGCTTTAATTTCGAGCACTTTTCAAGGAAATCAAAATCATCCTCAGGCAATGTCGCTATAGATAGTTGCTCTAAATTCACACAATTAGAGATTTGATTAAGCGACTCAAAGTTACAATGCCAGACCGTCATAGAAATAACCTCCTCAGGTTTTTCTATTTGTGGCATAACTCTACTTTTATCTCTCATGAATTCGATGTGCACGGTGCTTCCTTGCAAACTAACGCCCGCATAAGGGGCTGATAATAGTTTGCTAAAATGTGCAGCGAAGCGGAACCGAGCAAACTGTTAGCAGTCCCTTGCTTAATGCGCTTGTTAGGTTCACAAACGCCTCTCTACTAGGCGTCGAACAAGATCTTCTGTCACGCTTTCATTGATTTCAAAACCGCTAAAAATTTGGAATAGTGGTGTGATAATTTGATGTATGTAACCAGAGTATGCGCTTGTAGCCGTATCTACAGGTATAGTTATATTAGTTGTTAAAATATCCTGATGTGCAATTGGTGACCAAGAAAGCATTCTATTCGGATTTGCCCATGAGCTGAGCGAGCGCCCTTGCAGACCTTTCCATCTAAATGAAAAATCAACACTTGAACTCTCTGAAGCCCCCAGCGATTTAGCAAATTCAATTGCTACAACGACACACTCTGCAATCCTCAGTATCATTAAAGCGAAATCTAGAACAGTACCAGGTTCAGGAGGTCTATCACCTCCACCAATATCATCTTGTAAGGCTCGATGTAAATAAAAGCGCCCATAAGGACTTAATCTCCAGTAGTCTATATGATCACTAAAGCCACTTTCTAAACTCACAATAAGTGCTTCCCAGTATCCCTCATAAACAAACGGCCTAGTTGATGTGTCAGTAAATGAACGGCTATCACACCAAACAGGCCAACCTGTATATCTCGGGTTGCTTGAAGCGAGTAAATTTAAAAAATTTGTATTCGTTGTGTGTTCATTTAATTCACCTGAAACAATCGCAGAAACTTCATAACTACCAAATGTAGGTAAGGTTAGATTACGATCACTTACAACAGACTGATACCTTTCAAATGACTCTTCCATAAGTACCAACGGCGTATCGGTGTTTTCTATAGGATTACTTAAACCGCTAAATGTCTGCATCAATTCTGACAAGTGTTCACCTGTTAAACTCGTTAAGTGACGTCTTAAAAATCGGCCTACGTCAGCTTCACGGTTATCAAAACATTTCTCAACAATTGATGACCAATCAGACCATTTAGCCTCGGTAGTACTAGGTGTGTTATTTGAACTTAAAGAACGTATTATAACTTTGTGCGCTCGAATAAAGTGCCGGTCGCCATCTTGAAGTCCAGACTTGGTTGCAACTGGTGATTTTACACCAGAAGGTGATTCAATAATAACGTAAGTATTTTCGTCAATAACTGGATAATGAACTGTAATTTCAAAGGCTTCAGAAGAAAACCTCGAAATAAGTCCTTGGATAATGTCAACGTGGTAAAGCTCATTAACATTATTTGGTCCGTCAGGATTAGGGCTACCATCAGCATCATTAAAACCTATAAGTAAATAACCTCCGTTATTATTTCTCATAGCGATTAGTGCCTTTACTATTTTAGATTTTCCTTCATCTGTATCTGGGTAAATCCAATCTTTCATTTCTAATGAAAGACTCTCAACAGGATTAACTACCATTTGCTGAACCTGATTTTCGTCTAAAGGCATAACTTGACTTCCTTGTGAACCTAACATGTTTATAGCGAGCTAATCGCGCGTATTTCTACCAAAGCGTAGCTCGTTTTCTTATTGGTTTATTTTTAACAAACTTGTCAACTAATTGCCAGTGTTATTAAAATTCATCAGTGCTCGTTTTTCCTCTCAGTATAAAACGAGCGACTGGGTCGTTTTCTTGACTATGCGAGCGACTGAGCTATAACTGTATATACATACAGTTAAAATTCGACGGATTGAAAATGAAAACTCGCTCTGCGTATTTAAATTACATTGCGGACTATATGCTCACTCGACAATATTCATTAAGAACTATTAATGCTTATTTGAGTTGGATCGCAAATTTTATTCACTTTCACAACAAACGCCACCCAAGCTCAATGGGAGATTCAGAAGTCGAAGCGTTTTTAGACCATATTGTATTAAAACGTAACATGTCAGCTAAAACACAATGTGCAGCTTTAAATGCGTTAGCTTTTTTATATAAACATATTGTCAAAAATGAACTTTCGTTAAACTTGAACTTTGCACGAAGTAAGCGACAGCCCAAATTGCCTGTTGTGATGACCCCTGATGAGGTCAAACAATTGATGGTTCATCTATCTAAGCGATATTACTTAATCGTGGGGTTAATGTATGGTAGTGGCTTGCGAGTGATGGAGGCTGTGCAGCTGCGAGTAAAAGACATTGATTTTGATTATAAATGCATTCAAATTTGGAACGGGAAAGGCAATAAGCATCGTATCGTTACACTTGCAACTGAGTTGCTCCCGTTACTTAGAAATCAAATTATGCAAGTTGAAGAATATTTGCGATTAGATTTACAAAACGAACAATACGCAGGCGTATGGATGCCAAACGCTTTAGCTCGTAAATATCCGTCAGCTAACAAATCACTCGCGTGGCAGTACTTATTTCCTTCCTACAAATTAAGTAGTGATCTAGAAACCGGCGAGATACGGCGTCATCACTTCCATCCAACATGTGTTAGAAAAGCGGTTAAAAAGGCATTAAAGCAAACCAATATTACAAAGATTGTTACGCCTCATACCTTTCGTCATTCTTTTGCAACACACTTGTTACAAAGTGGAGCAGATATAAGAACGGTGCAAGCTCAGTTAGGTCATACAGGTGTTAAAACCACGCAGATTTACACTCATGTTTTACAGCAAGGAGCAAACGGTGTTGTTAGCCCGTTAAGCAAAATTTTCTAGAGTAAGGCCTACTATGAGGCAAACAAATGGGCAAAGCACATATTTTCCAGTAGTAAAAATGTAAATCCATCAATACCACAATATGCATAAAAACATATCACAGAGTATTTCAACATGGCCTTTTAGAGTACTGGAACATTTTTTGGAGGATAGCTATAAAACTTTTTTATCTCACTCTTTTTGTTGCCGCTTACTTTTTCGTGCGTCATAATCTAACGCCTTATTTATTAGCGGACTTTTTATGAACTGGCTTGCGCAATTACCGACTCAACGAACACCTTGGCTTTTATTTTCTGCGATTGTTTTTATGCTAGAAGTAACCGCATTGTTTTTTCAATACAATATGGGGTTAGCGCCTTGTATTATGTGTATATATCAACGAACCGCGGTATTAGGATTACTTGGCGCGGGTATTGTTGGGTCAATTAATCCACAAAGCAAAATAATGCGTATAGTTGCTTATATTGCTTGGGGAGTATCGAGCATTTGGGGGTATTTAATTGCCCGTGAGCACATAGATATGCAAACAACCACCGATCCATTTGCGTTTAGCTGTGAATTTGAGCCTAATTTTCCATCGTTTATGCCGCTGCATGAATGGATACCAAGCTTTTTTGAAGCCACTGGCGATTGCGGTAACATAGATTGGGAGTTTTTATCGCTTAGCATGCCTGCTTGGATGGAAGTTATTTTTGCATTTTTTGCACTGGCATTTTTTATTGTATTGGGTAGTCGATTAATACTAAAAAGAACGGTTTAATAATTATGTTTACATTTTTTTCTAGCCAACTTAAACAGTTACAGCATTTAAAAATACGCGAGAGGCAGCTTGTTATAGCACGGTCTTTATCAATGTTGTCGCCAACAGACCGTGTATTACTCCGTATTATCAAAATATTGCTATTAAGCCCATTATTTTTAATATTTACCCTTTTTGAAGGTTGGTTAATTATTCCCTTTTTACTATTAGGTGGACTTTTTTATCCGTTATTAACCGCCCCTGTTGATATTAATTTTGCACGAAGAAACCTAGACGAAGCACTACAACAACATGAAAAGGGCGCTTAGCGCCCTTTTTTTTAAAGTTTAACTTTACCTTCTAACTTGCTCATTACTTTTTTACCTATCCCCTTCACCTTGGCTAAATCCTCAAGGCTTGTAAATACACCATTTTCATCTCGGTAATTTACTATTGCTTGTGCTTTTTTCTTACCAATTCCAGGCAGTTTAGCTAACATTTTAGCATCTGCATCATTAATGCTCACCGCCTCGATGGGAGCCATAGATTTGCTTACTTCAGGTAATTGCGCGTAAGAGGTCGTAACAGGTAGGATACTTAATAAGCTTGCTATAAGTAAAATTTTAAAGGTTTTCATTTTATCGTCCTTATTGTCCATTTTAGAACATATTTATTTTAATTATTAGGAACCCAAAAATAACAAACGCGAGGCTAGCCACTTTGGAGGTACCTAAATGCATTATCACTTTTCTCCGAAATCCTTAAAATGCAGCTGGTACAACCAAGTGATATATTAAATAAAGTTAAGTTACCGTTTTTTGTCAAATTTAAGACACTTAAAAATTACAACTCTGCGCTTGCATATTTACTTGCAAACCTTTACTGTATATAAAAACAGTAATCTTATGGTTTTTTATAAACCACAGTGCCAAGCAAGTTTGCAGGAGAAATCATGGCTGTTGTTGTTAAATATGTTGTAGAACGAAACGGAGTCGAACGCATGACGTTTACTACTAAAAAAGAAGCTGATGCCTATGACAAAATGCTAGACATAGCAGAATCACTTGAGCTGATGCTAGAAAAAGTAGACGTGCCATTAAGTGAGCAACAAATAGAATCGCTTGCGTTAGAAATAGCAAAAAGCAAAGACGACTTTATGTCGGTACTTAAAGGTGCCAAAGAACCTGCTACTGCTAAAGCGGTAAGTAAAAATAAAAAGTCAGATAACGTTGCATCGATAGACGATAACAACGCCAAACAAGCAAGCTAAATATTTTGCAAAAAGAAAGGGAGCAACTTAGTTGCTCCCTTTTTTACAGCTTTTATAAAAACAAATATTAATTAAAGCTCTTTCTCTACTTCATCAAATAACGTTGTTATATCTGAATTAGGCTCATTGGTTGCTAAACTTACAACTACAATAGCAATACTCGCGAGTATAAAGCCCGGGACAATTTCGTACATTACGCTACTTAAACTTTCACCATTGATTGTGAACGGGCCGTAAATCCATAGTAAAACGGTAACCGCACCCACAACCATCCCCGAAAGCGCACCCGCAAAGTTCATACGTTTCCAGTAAAGGCTAAACAATACAAGCGGCCCAAATGCAGCACCAAAGCCTGCCCACGCATTACTTACTAAATCTAAAATAGAGCTGTCTCTATCGTACGCTAGATAAATAGCGAGTATTGCAACAATAGACACGCTAATGCGCCCTACCAGTACAAGCTCTGCGTCGCTGGCTTCTTTACGTAAAAATGTTTTGTAAAAATCTTCAGTTAGTGAGCTTGAACTTACTAATAGCTGAGATGAAATTGTACTCATAATTGCAGCTAATATTGCAGCAAGTAAAAAGCCAGCAATAAGTGGGTGGAACAGGAGCTCTGAAAGGATCAGGAATATAGTTTCAGGATCATCCACTACTATATTATTCTCGTACGTATAAGCCGCACCAAAAATACCTGTACCTACGGCGCCTATTGCAGCAACAATCATCCAAGACATACCAATACGACGCGCTGTTGGCATATCTTTAACACTGCGCACCGACATAAAACGCACAATTATATGTGGTTGCCCAAAGTAACCCAGGCCCCACGCCATTGCTGAAATAATACCTAGCGCAGACCCTGCACCTATCCAACTAAGCATGTCTGGGTTAACGCTGTTTAAGGTTGACTGCAATGGTTGATCTAATAATGAATAAGCAACAGCGGGCACTAAAATAAGTGCAATAAACATAATACAGCCTTGCACGAAGTCAGTTAAACTAACCGCTAAAAAGCCACCAAAGAGTGTATACAAAACAACAACACCCGTTGTGATATACAGCCCCATTTCGTAGCTTAAGCCAAATGAGCTTTCAAATAGTTTACCACCGGCAACAACGCCTGAAGAGGTATACAGTGTGAAGAACACAATAATTACAACTGCCGATACAACACGTAGTAAATTTGATTTATCGTTAAATCGGTTAGAAAAGTAATCAGGGATGGTAATAGAGTCATTCGCTTTTTCAGTGTAAACCCTTAGACGCGGTGCAACTAAAAAGTAGTTTAACCATGCACCGGCAATTAAGCCAAATGCAATCCATGTGCTACTTAAGCCAGTAACAAACATGGCGCCAGGTAAACCCATTAAAATCCAGCCACTCATATCTGAAGCACCCGCTGAAAGTGCTGCAACACTTGGTGACAAGTTTCTACCACCCAGCATATAACCAGAAACATCACTTGTTGACTGCTTATAGGCATATAAACCAATACCTAGCATAACAACAAAATATAGTGACAATGAAATGATCATTCCTGTTTCCAAATTCGCCTCCATAAAACAATTAAAAGTAGCAGGCTTTTGATCCGAATATTGACTCTTAAAATTTTATAATAAAGTCACTATTAGGATAAAAGCATTCTTTCGGACTATATCATGCCTGCCATAAAAATCTCTATTTGTTGTATTTTCTTAGTTTAAAAATAATCATGTTGAAAACGATTGCTAAAAAAAGCGTTTTAACATGTACAAAATAGCTAAGCGCATTTATTTAATAATGCTATTTCATTATTTAGCAAAATATACAGCATGCTATTTTGTATGTTTTCTAATATATTATTACAATAGCGACTGACTTGACTGACACGGATTTTTTTATGTATTTTTATGCTGCGCGCCAACCTATTTTAAATCGTGATAAAGAGCTTATTGGCTACGAGCTTTTGTTTCGTGATGGCGTGGATAATGTATTCCCCAATATAGATGGTGACGAAGCAACTACGCGCTTAATTGAAGGCAGTCAGTTTAACTTTGGTTTAGAAGACTTAACCGATAACAAGCCTGCTTATATTAACTTTACACTCGAAACCTTACTTAAGGGTTACCCTACCCTATTGGGTAAAGACACCATTGTTGTAGAAATACTTGAAACAATTCAACCCGGTAAACGCTTACTTGCTATTGTTAAAGACCTAAAAGACAAGGGCTATACCATCGCGCTCGATGATTATATTCACCAGCCGGTATGGCGCCACTTTTATCCGTTTATCGATATTATTAAAATCGACTTTTTAACGTGTGATTTAGCAACAATAAAAACCATTATAAAAGAGCTAAAGGCACAACCGCATATAAAGCTTTTAGCAGAAAAAGTAGAAACATATGAAGCATACAGCTTAGCGTTAGAGCTTGGCTTTGATTACTTTCAAGGATTTTTCTTTTCAAAACCAGAAATGGTTAAAAGCAAAGCGCTACCGCCATCAGAAATGGCCCTTGCAGAATTACTCTACCAAACGTCAAGTGTAGAGATGGATCTTAAAAAAATCACCGATGTATTTGAACGTGATGTAAACCTGTCTTACAAACTACTTAGATACTCAAACTCAGCAGCTTTTACACGACGAGCGGAAATAAGCACAATAAAACAAGCGCTTATTGTTTTAGGTGCTCAAGAAATTAAAAAACTGCTCTCTTTGTTATTTGCTGCACAAGTATCGGCTGATAAACCGGTAGAGTTAATTAGGTTATCTCTCACGCGCGCTCGCTTTTGTGAACTATTAGCTATTTCACATGGGCAAATGAAAGATACAGGCATGGCGTTTTTAACCGGTATGATGTCGCTAATGGATGCCATTTTAGATGAAAGTATGCAAAGTGTGATGCAAAAGCTTCCTTTATCTAACGACATTAAAGCGGCATTGTTAGATAACGAAGGATTATTAGCGCAATATTTAAACCTTGTTAAGCATTACGAAAAAGCAGATTGGTCACAAGCAAACGACATTTCTAAGGCACTCAATATTGCCGACCAAGTTCCTGATGCTTATCATGAAGCATTAAGCTGGGTTAACGAGCAAATGAGTTTGATGGTTAATACCTAAATATAACGTAGGGTACTTAGTAAACCTTATTTCATAATAAAAACGCCAGCATTTAGCTGGCGTTTTTACGTTTGATTCACTTATAAACTTTCTAGAAAGTCTTCATCAAAGTCGGCTGGCTCTTCTTTAATTGGCGGATTGCCATCGTAAAGCTCGAATAATTGACGTTGAAAATAAATATCTTTTACAAATAAGTAGGGGTCAAGTGAGTCATTTAAAAGCCCTTCTTGCGCCATTAAAGACGCGCGTGCTTCTACTGCTTTTAAAGCAAAAACTAACACAGTTTGTGGCGTAGTTAGGGCTATTTCTGGTAATACAAAATTATCTACTACGTCACCGGTTAAGTTTCTTGCTGTTGTTGGCCCCATTGCTGGTAGCATTAAGTATGCACCATCACCAATGCCCCACACGCCCATTGTTTGGCCAAAATCTTCATCTACTCGATTTAAACCAAGAGAACTAGCGACATCAAAAATACCAAAAATGCCCACTGTAGAATTCACTAAAAAGCGTGCAAGGCTAACACTGGCGTTACCCGGTTTACCCTGTAGCCCAGCATTTACCATATCAACCGGTGCAGTTAGGTTATCCGTAAAGTGAACAATGCTTTGACGCACAGGCACAGGAGTCACAGCAACATAACCCACTGCTGCTGGGCGAAGTATGTAAGCGTCTAAAACATCCATATTAAAGTCATACAGCGGACGGTTAATACTTTGTAATGGATCTCTTTCATCGACTTTACTTTCTGGTACTTGCGCACAACCGGCAAGTATCAAAAAGCTTAAAAAAGCTAAACTTTGTCTTAACATGTGTCGTCCTTAAGGTATTAATGTATCTATTTTAAGTTGGTATTCACTTACGCTTTCACGCTTTAGTGAAGAGGAATGCCCTTCTAATTCACCTGAACTTGGCATAACAGAGTCATCTAACGAAACACGCGCCGATATAATAATATCTTCTGCGCTAGATAAGTTCATACCTTCAACCATGGCAGTGCTGTCGTTTAATTCAACTGTAATAGGGAATGAATACGAAGTGAGTTTTACAGCAGCAAGTGGCATTGGCGAACCGCTCGCGGCTTTTGCAAATACAAACAAAGTCCCTTCTTGCGGCAATTTACTAATAAGCTCACTGGCAACATTAACGGTAACAGCAATGCTATTGGCTTTAGTTACTGGCATTACAGAACCTTCGCTTTGCATTTGCAGTTCAATATCTGCAATACGCTGAGATATTAAGCCATAACGAGAATCATTTTTTTCCATACTGGCTAGTAATACTTCAAATGCAGCTTTGGCTTGAGGCCAGTCCTTTCGCTCGTAAGCAATCAGCGCTAATAACGAAATAGCATCTAAATTAGTGGGCTCTGCATTTAATACTTTTGACAACATACCCGCAGCACGTGTCATGTTGGCTTCACTGCCTTCAAGGAGTAAAATTTGGCTGTAACTTATTAATACCTGTTTGTTATCAGGGTTCATGCGCAGTGCTTTATCAAATGATTGCTGAGCCATATCAAACTCATTCAATGACATCGCAACACGACCGAGTAACATCCATGCCATTTCGTCATCGCCTGATCGACTTAACTTAGTGCGCAGTGCCAGTGCAAATGCTTGTAGCTCATTTTGAGTAAGCTGCTCGCCTTTTTGCATCACTGCGCGCTCACCGTATTCAGTCAGATTATCCATGGCATCGTGCCATGCTGATATTTGTTGTTGGCTACCTGTTAAACTATAAAAAATACCGCTTAGTGCAATAACAAATGCCCCCCCTGTCAGGGCAAAAATACGGTTGTTACCTTTACTAATCAATGATTTTTCTGGTGACAGCTCATTAAGTAAGCGGCGTTTTAGTTCTACTATCGATTCAGAGTAGTTAACATCATCAATACGTTGGTTATCTAAATCAGTCTTTAAATCGACTAAACGCTGTTCATAAATACTTATAAGCTCTGCATTTGCGTTATGAGTAATTGTTTTAACACGCTCTTTTTGCAAAAAAGGCAGCATAACAAACGCCAGTGCAATCAGTGTGAGTAAAGCAAAACACGCCCACATTAAAATCATTTAACTTTGCTCCTGACGTTTATTTTGTTCAATTAGCTTATTTAAAAGTACTTCATCTTGGTTGCTCCAGGTCTGCTTTACAGACGCTTTACGCTGACGGATTACAATAAAACCAAATCCAACAATAACAATGAGTACCGGCAATACCCAAAGTACCAGTGTTGCAGGTGTCACAGGTGGGTCGTAATGAACAAAATAACCATAGCGGTCAATCATGTAGTCAATTACTTCGTCTTTTGTGTTGCCTTCTTTAACTAGCTCTACCACTCTTTCACGAAGGTCTTTGGCAACAATAGCGTCTGAATCTGCAATATTTTGGTTTTGACATTTAGGACAACGAAGTTCTTTTGTAAGCTCTTCAAAACGAACCGCTTGCTCGTCGGTATCAAATACGTAGCGATCAGCTTGTGCTAATGCGCTTGTCGTTAGTAAAAGGCTGAGTGAAAACAATAGCCACTTCATTATTTCAGCTCCTGCATCATAGGTGCAAATTTAGAACGCCATACTCGTGGATTAATATCACCGGTATGGTGTAGCAAAATGGTGCCGTTTTTATCGATTAAAAATGTTTCTGGCGCACCCGATACGCCCAAATCTAACGACAGCGTGCGGTGTAAATCCAAAATATTAAACTGATAAGGATTACCCGCACGCTCAAGCATGTCTTGTACTTCAGTACGTAGTGCTTGCATGTCAAAAGGACCATCAAAGTCTGCGTCGTAACCTTGCACATAATACAAGCCAATAATTTTAACGCCTTGCTCTCGCAACTTTGTTAAGTAACCCAGCTCTGCTAAACAGGTTGGGCACCACGTGCCCCACACATTCAATAAATAAACCTCGCCTTTTAACGCTTCGTTGGTCCATTGCTTGTTGTCTTGCATTAAATCAGGAAGGGTAAAAGCCGGCATTTCATGGCCAATTCGCCCTGTTTGTATTTCACGTGGGTTTGCAAACAGCCCTTGGTACAAAAATATACAAATAAAAGCAAAGGCTAAAAGAGGCGCTATGGCTAACAATTTACGGTTCATAGCACGCTCTCCGCCGCAGCTTTTCGAGCTGTTTTTGCAGATGTACGGTAACGTTTATCAAACAAAATCATAAACCCTGCAAGTGAAATTAATACACCACCAATCCATAACCAACGCACAAACGGCTTATGGTATATGCGAAGCGACCAAGCTCCTTGGCTTAATTGCTCGCCTAGAGCAAGGTATAAATCACGAGTAAAACCAGCGTCAATGGCAGCTTCTGTCATGAATTGCATGCCAATGTCGTATTTACGTTTTTCAGCGTACAAACGAGTCACTACGTCATCGTTTTTTAGCACCGTAACAACACCAGCATGGCCACTGTAATTAGGTCCACGAATTGTTTTAACGCCTTCAAAACGGTAGTTATATTGGTTTAGCTGCACTGTATCACCCGGCTTCATCGATACGTCGCGCTCAACCGAGTACGCAGAGGTTAGCGCAACACCCGCAATAACAAATGCCATACCAATGTGGCCCAACACCATGGCCCAATAACTAACACCTAAGCGTTTTAACCCTTCTTTTAATGAGCCATGCACTGCAGCTTTAGTCACAATGTCAATCAAGGTTGAAATGGCAACCCACACACCCAGCGTTGTTGCTAATAGCGTAAGTGGTGTGACTTCATCGTAAGCTGAAAATAACCATACACAAGTAATTGCCACACTGGCCAAAACACCCACTGCGATTTTATTTTGTAAAAACGCCCATTTGTTTTGCTTCCAGCGTAAAAAAGGGCCAATACCCATTAAAATAGCAAATGGCACCAGTAGTATTGCAAACATCTTATTAAAAAATGGTTCGCCTATAGAAATACTGCCTAAGCCCATTTCTTTATGCACCATAGGCAGCAGAGTACCTAGTAATACAATTAAGGTTGCCACAACTAAAAAGATATTGTTTAGCCATAATGCCACTTCGCGCGATACAAACTTGTATCGACCTTCGCTGTGAACCTGCGATACCCTAAGTGCATAAAGCGCTAAACCACCGCCAACAACTATTCCTAAAAAGGCAAGTATAAACAAACCTCTGTCTGGATCTGTTGCAAACGCATGAACAGATACAATAATGCCTGAACGCACGATAAACGTGCCTAGCAAGCTTAACGAAAATGCAGCAATTGCCAGTAAAACGGTCCACGATTTAAAAATACCGCGCTTTTCTGTCACGCTTAGCGAATGAAGCAAAGCGGTTGCAACAAGCCATGGCATTAGCGACGCGTTTTCTACTGGATCCCAAAACCACCAGCCACCCCAGCCAAGTTCTGCATAAGCCCACCAACTGCCAATTGTAATACCTAGGCTTAAAAAGCCCCACGCGGTCATTGTCCACGGGCGTGACCATTTAGCCCATGTATTGTCGAGTTTTCCAGTTAAAAGTGCTGCAATTGCAAACGAAAATGCAACCGATAAGCCAACATAGCCCATGTAAAGTAATGGCGGGTGAATAATCATACCGGGATCTTGTAAAAGCGGATTTAAATCTCGTCCTTCTACCGGAAAGTAAGGAAGTAAACGTTCAAATGGGCTTGATAGAAGTAAGGTATACATCATGAAGCCGACTCCTAAAAAGCCAAGTACACCTAAAACACGGGCACGTAAAACCCAAGGTAATGACTTTGAACGAGCAGCTACGACAGCAGTCCATCCAGCTTGCATCACTAACCAAAGCAAAATTGCTCCTTCATGGCCGCCCCAAGTCGATGTTATTTTGTAATACCAAGGCAGTGTGCTACTTGAATGATAAGCCACATATGACACGGTAAAATCATCAGTTAAACTTGCGTATATAAGCGCAGCAAACGAAATTAATACAAACGCAAACTGACCAATAGCTAAAGAGGGGGCTGCACGCATTAAGCGAAGATTACCTGTATGTGCGCCCCAAAGTGGAAAAATACATAATAAAACGCTCAGCACCATGGCGAGAGTTAAAGAAAAGTAACCAATTTCTGGGATCATAGCTAATTACCACTATCTAGGTTGTATTTTGGTTTTTCGTGCTTAATGCCTTTAACCGCCTCAGCAACTTCTGCCGGCATGTATTCTTCATCATGCTTGGCCAGTACTTCAAACGCTTCAATGACATTAGGTTCAATTAAAACACCTTGCGCAACAATGCCCTGCCCCTCGCGAAACAGATCAGGTAATATACCTTGGTACTTCACGGTAACTAATGGACCTGTATCAATTAATTTAAAGCTTACTTCTAAGCTTTTCTCGTTTCTATCAACAGATCCTGGGACGACCATGCCACCAATACGCAGTTTTTGGCCGATAAATGGTTTTTCTTTATTCGGGCCTTTGCCGTCAATCAATTCACTTGGGGTATAAAATAAGTTTATGTTTTCTTGTAAAGCGTAAAGCACTAAACCTATCGATGATCCCAAACCGAATAAAATAGCAACAATGACTAATAAGCGTTTTTTACGTCTGGGATTCATGATGCTTGCTCCTGCTTGGCTTGCTTAATACGCTCTTCGCGCACAATTTGTTGCTCTACTGAAGCTATAATACGTTTAGTATCTCTTAAAGAGCCCACTAAAATACCCAGTAAAATAAGTGCACATGTACCAAATGAAAGCCATACATAAAACCCATAGCCTCCCATTGCAATAAAATCAGAAAAAGAGTCAAACTGCATAATTACCCCCTATTAAGCAACTGGCGCACCCATGGGCGATGCTTTTCTCGTTGCAAAATTTCATTTTTAAGACGAATTAAAGTGACGGTGCCAACAAACGCTGCAAAGGCTAAAATATTTACCATTAATGGCCAAAACATGCTTGGGTCAACTGCATTGGTATTGAATTTAGTAATGCTTGCTCCTTGATGAAGGGTATTCCACCATTCAACCGAAAAGTGAATTATTGGTAAGTTAATCACCCCTACAATAGCCAAAATTGAAGCCGCGCGACCTGCCGCCTTTTTATCTTCAAAAGCGTGGTATAACGAAATGACGCCCAAATATAAAAATAATAAAATAAGCTCCGATGTGAGTCGTGCATCCCACACCCACCAAGCGCCCCACATAGGTTTACCCCATGCAGCCCCGGTTATCAGTGCTATTGCCGTCATACATGCGCCAACAGGGGCTATCGCAATTACGGCAAGTTCTGCATTTCTGAGTTGCCATACAAGTGCAACAATAGCTGCAATGGCCATAGAGGAATATGCCCCCATTGATAAAATGGCAGAAGGAACATGAATAAAAATGATACGGTAGCTGTCTTTTTGTTGGTAATCGGCAGGTGCAAAACCAAGCCCCCACACCCAACCAAAGAGCATACTAACAACCGTAACTACGGCAAAATAAGGCAAGAACGTATTGCATAACTGGTATGCACGCTCTGCTTTAGCATAGGGATGTAACCACTTCCACATTAACTTATACTCACTTTTAAAGCTGACGATATGGCGATTGGTGCGCTAATAATAGCGATGACTAACATAGCACCAAGGATGGCAAGTTGCCCGCTATAATCCAGCGACATAACACTGGTATCGATAGCCGACGTTGCAAAAATTAGAACAGGAATGTACAAAGGCAGTACGAGTAAACTCATCAAAATACCCCCTTTTTGTAGCCCAACAGTCAGCCCAGCCCCTATTGCACCAATAAAGCTTAATAACGGTGTACCCAGTAATAACGTTAAAACAGTGGCCACCAGCGCATTACTGTCTAAGTTAAGTAACAACGCAAACAGTGGTGTCATGAGTACTAGGGGCAATCCCGTTACCACCCAATGGGCTGCTACTTTCGCAAGCACTGTGAGTGACAAAGGGTACGATGAGACAATTAACTGCTCAAGAGATCCATCATTAAAATCATCTCTAAACAATTTATCTAAACCCAACATGGTAGAGAGTAAAGCGGCAACCCAAATAATACCGGGCGCCATTCTAGCAAGCAGACCGGGCTCAGGGCCTATTGCTAACGGAAACAATGAAATAACAATTAAAAAAAACAATATTGGGTTTACAATTTCAGCTCGCTGGCGAAAAGCAAGCTTCACATCTTTAATAAAAACCGCGCTAAATAGTAACCAATAAGAGTGTTGACGAGTCATTAGTGACGATACTCCAATGTGACTGTTTGTAAATCACTAAAGTAAGCGGTTAAATCTTGGTGGGTAGTTAATAATATGGCGCCATTATTATTTAAGTGTTGAGTAAATCGTTGCTGCAAAAATGCAACACCGCTTTTATCGAGTGCGGTAAATGGTTCGTCTAATACCCATAACTTTGCGTCGCTTAGCCACAACCTAACTAATGCAACTCGTCGTTGCTGGCCTGCCGACAGCATTCTAACAGGCACGTCTTCAAGGCCAACCAGACCTAGCTTTGCCAAAATTGGATATAGGTTGGGCTCATTTGAATAGCCATTAATCCGCAACCAAAAACGTACATTTTCAACAGCGCTCAACTGTATGTTAACACCCGTTTTATGGCCTATAAAAAGTAAGTCGTGAGCAAACTCTTCATAGTATTTATTTATTGAGCGTTCTTGATACAAAACCTCGCCTTCATCAGGCGCAGAAAAACCGGCGATGATACGCAATAACGATGTTTTACCAGCCCCATTAGGACCCGCTAATTGCATGATTTGACCGCTTTTAAGGCTAAAATTAAGGTCCGCAAACAAACAACGTTCTTGCTTGATGCAGGAGACGGACTTAATGTGTAACAAGATGACGATTCTCTCTGCCAAAAATTAGGCGTTAGTCTACCATAATGATAGGGTAATACGAATATTGCTTTAAAATCGATTCACTTAAAATAGAGAAAACTTGATTTAAAATAATGAATACGCCAACGCAAATAACATTATCTAATTCATTGGTTATCAATTCATCAACTAATAACCAAACCAATGAGTTACCACAATTACCAGGTGAAGTACTTGCGGCTAAAAACATTCAATTTTCTAAAGACTCCATTACCCTTGACGTATTCGTTAATAAGCATTGGCAAACTCTCAGGCTAGGTACAACCCATGCGCCTCAATCTTTAGACAAAATAGCCAGCGCTAATATTCAATTAAGTGCCGATGGTAAACAGCTTGCTATTTTACCCAATGTAACAACACTCACAATTAACAAACCCGCTCAATTACAGCGCTTACTGAATTTTATTAGTACCGGAGCCGAGGTTGAAAGCAAACCACTTGCCGTTCAGGTTGCTTTAACGCCGGCACCCAAATTAATTATTGATAAGTTCAATGCCAGTATTGCCATTAACAAAGACGTGGCACAATTGCTCAGCACAGAGCAACCCTTAAAGCTCGTTATGAGCACCAGTAGTAAAGGGGCGCAAATTAATGTTATTAATCGCTTTGCTGATACCGTTCATACACAGCCGCTAAGCCAAACGAAGCTGGTTAAAATGCTAACAAGCTTGTTACCTAATGCACAACTACACGCAACGCCAAAATTAGCCATTTTAACGCATCCTCAAAAATCAGGTTCTTTTACTACAACAGTATCGAACGCGCAGCTAGCTGAACTTCCTCGTTCGCCAGTAAAAGTAAGTCTAACAAATCAAGCAGACAAGCTAGTAATAAAAACACAAGCCGAAAACGCAAAAGTGATGCTAAGTAACTCTTTTTCCAAGCCCTTTAATGAATTACTGACTGCGCAACACGCCAATTTATCAACCTCACCCACACACAATAATAGCAGCATTAAAGTAAGCCCATTGGTGAGTACTCATAGCCCTATAAAATCGTGGCTTCAAACAAGTTTTAGTGATTTAAAAACACGAATTAATGATGCAGTTAGTTATTTTGAAAACAAATCGTTTGCAAACGAAAATAAAGCTCAACTCTCGCCATCACTCACTTTAAACAAGCAGTTAACAGCCACTCCCCCCTTAACAAATAAAATTAATGTAATTGAGCATGCAGGTTTACAAGTTGCTACTAATGCGCAAAAGCCCAGTGGTGATCGTGCTAATATTTTACCTAAGCATTTCTCTCAACTGCCGCCTATTGTGCAGTTAACGCAGTTAATAAAAGCAAATGTCGCTGTTTGGCAATCTCCTAACGCCAAAGTTGTGAGTAGTCATTTGCAAATACCTGATGCAAAAACAACAAATACATCAGAAAATAAGCAGCCACAAATCGAAAAAGCCACTCAGCAAAGTAAAACAGCGCTAGGTACACAATCAGTTGCACCGTTAAGCACTCAAATAAAAGCAGAACACACAACCAAAAATACAGAGCAAGTATTAAAAAGCCCAACTGCCCAAGTTCAAACTACCTTGAATAACGAACCGCAAAAACAAACTAGGGTTAAAGCGTTAAATTCTCTGCCTCTTACAAAAGTGGGGCTTAGTCATGTTCAACAAGCTAACGCAGATAATAAACTGGCCATGCTGCCTATCACAAAACCTAATAGCCAAACAGCTCAGCAAACACACGTTGTATCTTTAACACCAACAAATAATACCCTTTTAAGTAAAGTTTTTAATAACACAGCGACTATTGCTTCACAAAGCCAAATGCTTCAACCTATTGAAGCTAAAATATTAACACCGCTTTTAAAACTGCCACCATCGCATGACTCAACTCAAAAAATCTCTGAAGAAAAACCCCCATTGAGCAGTCAAATAGCCAATATTCAAGTTAAAGCCACTAAACAAACACCTGACCTTAATGCATTGGTTAATCAGGCTTTTAATCGGATGGTATCAAGCAGCAACGTCAGCCCGACTGCTGTGCAAAGAGAAATACTGGCGACATTGCAACCTCATAGCTTAACGCATGACACCCTGCAAAGTAGCTTCACCAAAGGGCTTGAGCAGCTAGCCGTCAGTATTTTGGCCGCCCCTATTATTAACCAATCTGTAACCCCTATTACTTTTGAGTCAAAAACAGGTATTGATGCATTACTACAGGTGCTTATGCCTACGTTTAAAACTGGTAAAGCAAGTTCAAAAATACTCGAGCAACTGCAGCAATCACAAGTTCAAGCGCTTGCTGGAGAGCTTGTTCAGGTTAAAAACACGCTCACACAAGTTAATGTATCAACACCTAACCAGCAACCTGAGAGTAACCCGCTGGCACAATTTTTATTGCCGATGAAGTTACCGCCAGAAGCAGCCCAAACAGAAATAACTCTTGGGCAATATAAAAAGCCATCGGCCGATAAACTAGAGCCGAAAAATGTATGGTTTGTTAGATTAAATTTTGATTATGCCGAGCTTGGACAACTGCAAATTACAGCCGAGCTAATGGACAAATCACTCGACTGTCAGTTACTCGCGTCAAGCCAAGAAGTGAGTGCTATTGCGCACCCTCACCTTGATAACTTGCGCTCAAAACTTGCTAAACACGGCTTACAAGTTGCCGAGCTAAACCTAAAACGAGGCGAAGCAACCCATGCTGCTTTTTATAAATCTCATGCAATTATTAATATTAAGGTGTAGTTATGAGTGCTCCCCCTAAAAGCAAATCGGCAATTGGCCTTTTATACGAAACCGGTAGCGCCCCCACTGTAAGTGCTAAAGGCTTTGGCGAATTAGCTGAAGAAATAATCGCGGCCGCCAAACAAAAAGGGATCATGATCCACGAAGACCCTGACTTAGCAAAAACCTTATCGCACCTCGAATTAGGTGAAGAAATTCCAAAAGAGCTTTATTTTGTGATTGCAGAACTGATTGCGTTTTCGTATGTATTACGTGGGCAATTTCCACCAGGATGGCAGGACTTTCAGGGTAAGTTGAATATAAAAGCTTAACATTAAGAAAGGCGCTAAGCGCCTTTAACGTTTACTTTGGTAAATTAGTCATTTTTTTCTGCTCAAGCATTTCTTTCCAATGCATTACTTCGCTTGGCAAAATAGGCGTTTTACCTTTAAAGCCAGCCACTTCAAGCATTTCTTCAATACTTATAACGCCTTTTTTGCTTTTAAATACACCACGCACGTAAGCTATAGCATGCAAACCTCGGTCAGAGTGGAATTTTTGCTCTATGTAAAAATACTTATGATCCCACCCTACTAACTTAGTGCTAATGGTGTATTTTTGCATCGGTTTTATATCACGAATATAAGTGATTGCTGTCGCATTAACGATAGGAAACCATCGGCGTTTCATTATTTGCTTAAGTAAACCAACCCGCTCGGTCATCCACGTTCGCGACAAGTCCATCATTGCCAAATAACGCGAATTAGTTAAATGCAGATTAATATCACAGTCAGTAGGGAGCGCTTTGTAGTCAATATCTACGGTATCGAGTAAATCTTGATAGTGTTTATTACGCTTAATCTTAAAAAATAATAATAGGAGTCGAATATATAAGTTCACAACAAAGGTCTTACCAGTAAAATTTAATTGAGTGTATCACAAGCACTTGCGAAGACGAATGTTCTCCCTTACTCTTAATTCACTCATATATATAAAAATAAAACGCTTATGAAACCTCTACTACATGTAATTACGTTTATTGGATTACTTCTACCAAGCTATTCGGCGCTAGCTGATTTTTCACTGCCAGGAAAAGGGACCATTACCTACTCCACTGGAATACAAAAAAACTTTGAATTTGGTTTTGCATGGCAGCAAAAAGCTGAACAATTTAAAATTGGCGCTAAAAGCTACGCTATGCAAAGCATTCCAAGTTCATACTCAGTGGCTATTACACTATCAAAAGATGAAAGCCAGGTATGGGTGCAAGAGTTTAACAATGGTTTTATTGAAGGGTTTAATTGGCAAATTGGCGAGCATACTGTGTTACTGAAAAAGCAAAAGTTTAGTGACCGAGTAAAAGGCGATTACGTTATAGAGTTAAATAACCGTAGTTACTTTTTTACCCGTAACAATGCCAGTATTGTTATAAACTTTAATGAAGACGGTATTGAAACTATTGCTATTGATGGTGTTACAAAAAATATGGGCACTAAAAACTAGTCCCATATTTTAATTTTAGAAAAATCTAAACCTTAACGGTTTTTCTATTAATACCGTAGTCGCGTAGCTTATTTGCCACTGCGGTATGACTAAGCCCTAAACGTTTAGCGAGCTGCCTTGAACTTGGGTAGGCAGGATAAAGCTTACGTAATAATGTGGCTTCAAAACGTTTTACTGCTTGATCAAGCGATCCCTCAAAGTCTGACTCCAAATACCCTAATTCATGGGTAAACGTAGGCAGTTGTAAATGCTCTAAACGTAACTCGCTGTCATCTAACAAGGACACTGCACGGTAAATCGCATTTTCAAGTTGGCGTACATTACCCGGCCATGGGTATTCTTGTAAAAAGCTTAAGCACTCTTGTGATAATAACGGAATGGCGTGGCCATTTTGCTGTGCGTATTTTTGAATAAAGTGCTCTGCGAGAGGCCCTACATCAGCTTTACGATCTCTTAATGGCGCAATTTCGAGTGTTAATACATTAATTCGGTAGTATAAATCTTCTCTAAAAACACCTTCTTGTACCATTGCGGGTAAATCTTTTTGAGTAGCAGCAACAATACGAACATTTACCTTTACTTCGTTCTCATCGCCTACTTTTCTGAAAGTCCCGTCTTGTAAAAAGCGCAAAAGTTTAGTTTGCAATTGGGTCGACATTTCACCCACTTCATCTAAAAATACAGTACCGCCATCGGCTTGCTCTAGTACACCGCGTTTAGGAGCTGCATTTTCTTCGTAACCTGCATAACCAAATAATTCAGACTCCGCTACATCGTCAGGTAACGACGCGCACGAAAGCGCAATAAACGGCTTAACTGATCGATTAGATGCATAATGACACGCTCGCGCAAGTAACTCTTTACCTGTGCCCGTTTCACCAGTAATGAGTATTGGGGCTTCTAGTTGCGCCATTTTTCGAGCTTCACGAACAACACGGCGCATTGCAGTACTAAAGTTATGAATGGTTGCAAAGCTCTCTTGTCCGTAGCGTCTGAATGCACTAACTTGCTGCCCTAAACGACTTTGCGACTTAATATTAATAACGGCACCAGCTAACACATCGCCTTCACTGCCTTGCGGCACGGCAATAGGCAGAATATCAGCAATAAAGTCTTCTCCAGCGACTTCAACTCGGGTGGTTTGCCCCAATACTTCTTTGCCTTCCAACCAACGAGTAAAGTTAAAGCCTTTGAGTAAGTTATTAATATTGGCACCAATTACTTCTTTTTCGCTTAACTGCAGGTCTTTACACGCAGCATCATTACATAAACGCACCCAGCCCTTAGCGTCAATAGAAATAACCCCATCAGGTAATGCACGTAATAAGGTATTTAATTCGTTATGCTCTCGTTCAGAAGGAAGAAATGCGGTAGTGCGTACATCATGCACACCATCAATAAGACGAATCGAAGGCATGATTTTTTGAAACTGCTCAAACTCAATTTCGGGAAAGCTCACATACATACGGCAATTAACAGAATCAACCTCAATACCTTTTAAATCAACACTGTAGTTAACTAAAATATTAAGGATTTCTTGGGCTATACCGATTCTATCAGCACAGTGAATATCTAGACGCATACATCCTCAAAGCAGGAAAAACTAAATTAGCCGAATAATACGCTAAGTCGCTTTGAGAAGGTAGCTTATTGTAAACATTTTTGGACAAACTTGCGTTTTAACTAAGGCGCAGGAATAACAGCCTAAATACGCTACGCAGTAGTGCTAGCCTACTGCATAGCTAAATTGTTTTTTAACCTTGAGGATAGGCAGACCATTCTTCGCCATCAAGTTGTATGTAAGGGCGTTTATTAACGTACATCATAATTGTACCCGCATTTTCGGCTACTTTTGATGCTTTAGGTAGGTTTCCTACTAAATTTGCAATGCTGTTGTTGCCACCAAAAACATTTGTTTCAAGTGCTTTAGCAACAATTTCAGACAGGGCAAAGTAGCTAGTCGATTCGTTAATCATAATTTGCGAGTAACTTTGAACATCCGGACCAATAAATTTAATAGCCGTCGGCACAGATACAATACTAGGGCTGGGTATTTCGCGAAGGCCAGCAAATTGAACTTTGTCACCTTTTAATGCTGCGCCATGCTCAGGCACTATCATTAACATGACGTTACGACCACGCTTTTCAAGGTTTTTAATAAAGCGGTTAATATCAGACAGTAAATTAGCGTGCCTGATTGGGTAACTTTCAAGGCTATTCATACGTTTTTGATTAGCTAACTGGTTACCGTCGTGCAAACTTGTTGTGTTGTAGTACATTGCACATGGCTTACAATCGTCAGCCTCATTTTCAAGCCAGTTGTTCAATACTGCCCAGTCAGAGTATATAGGGCTATTATCAAACCCATATTGAGCCACCGGCATTGAGCTGATATTAAGTGGTTTATTATTCAAACCACCAAATTGATCAATTAAACCTTTAAAGTTATCAAAATGCCCATCGTGGTTCATTACCACGCTACTTTGATACCCTAACTTTTCTAAGTTTTTGAATAAATAGCACTGCTCTGGTGCATCGTTAAATAAAGCGGTTTGACTGGTTTGCCCACAACTTGCTCGAAGCAACCTAATTGCGGCAGGCCCACTGTACGATGTAGCCGAATTAAAGTCTGAAAACACCACATCGAAGTCACTAAACATATCTTCAACACTGACACCAATGGCACTTAAATCATCAATTGCCATAGAGCAAATATTTAACACAATGACATCAAATAACTCACCATTTACCTGCGAAGGAAAGTGACTCACTAGGTGGCTTTGTTGCTGGTAAAAATCAGTGAGTTTTTGATCAGGTGTTTGAATGGCGCGAGTAATAACCTGTGTTTGTTGCTCAGGTTGATTATATGGGGTGGTATTCGCTGAGTTGTTTCCAGCAACAGTTGACGATTGTTCGCTGTCTCCCTGCCAGCCAATAATAAGTAACCCCACAATGGTGATTGTTGTAAAGCGTAACCACTGCGATGTGTACCAAAAGCAGACTGTGATAACAAATAATGCTAATAACATATCAACACTAATTACGCGTGCTAAAAGCTCAATAAAATAGCCGAAGCTAAAATCTTGAACATTACCTGCTTGTTTAGTTAGTCTATTTAAAGGCGGTAACCACGAGTCTTGATATAATATAACAATTGCCAAAGAGCCGCCAAATACGTGCTTTGCTTTTTCGATTATTGTTTTTTTGAACTTGATTGCTAAAAAAGCAGCAAGTGCAGCATTGGTCAGTACATTAAAATCAATTGCACCATAGTAAAATAGGGCAAATTTAGCCAGAAAATAAAGGTTCCAAGCTCCTAAACCTGATAATTTCACTGCTCATCCTTTTTTTTGTTATTGGGTGTGTAAGGTTCAAGTACTTCATGTTTAAAAGTAACCTTGTAATAATATTTTTTTACTCTGGCTAGTATGTAAGTTGCTGACATGCACAACATAATACCGACGAGCATAGCCAAAATAGCGGTAATAAAAAGCTGATCAATACTCATGGGTTAGGCCTTTAATCTCATCGCAAATGATACCGCATCGGGGCGCGCATCATTTGTAAACTCGGGCGTTTCTGATGCCTCTGTAATATTTTTTGACACACTGGGTTCAAATTTATAGCTGTCATTTTCGGTTAACTGCTTAGAATAATCAACAACGGGCTTACCGGCATAAAATCGTCTGAGTTGCTTACACTCTTGCTGTATATGAAAATGGTTTGAAATAACATTTTGCTGCACAAAAAAATCATTGGTTTGTAATTTAAACAAATGTTTAATTGCATTATTTACATCGTTTTCTCTACACGCATGCAAGTACAAATATACTGTGTTATCCGCAAGGCTAAAAACATCTCCTTCACGCTTAATATGGAACAAGTGTAAAGGATGAATCGGATCTATTCGTGGCAGTAACTCAAGCTTAACTAACACACCGCTTACCCCTAAATTAACCGCAGAGTCGCTATGAACTTCAACCTGGCGTGTAAACTCATCAAAAGGGAGATAGCCTTTAGAGAATGTGTTTTCAGTAAACTTTAAAACATGTTCAACAGATGGAGGTAATGGCCTCGAAAATTGAAAGCCTTGAATGGACTGGATCTGAGATAATAACCGCGAAGGCTCAGAAAAACTATACAAAATAAGATTTACGCCTAACGTTAAAAATAAGCATTCATCTTGGTGACGTATTACGCCATCTACATTTTGTATAACTAATTTTAACCAACGACCACAGCTTTTTCTGAGCTCAAAGCACTGTTTACCTAATTGCGCTAAATCAGTGTAGCGAGTAACGGCAAAAACAAGTGTTGCGGCTTTTAATTTTGGGCCTTTATCGAATAATTCATTGTTGTCTTTAGCGGTATAATAGTGTGTGGGTAATTTTGTGCCTATAGGCACCGCACTTTGCACTAACCATACGTCATCTTCATCGGGAAAATGACTGCCGTTTGGCATTTTTTGCTCGTTAATATTAGTCTCTGAAACAGCAAACTGATTGTTTTCAATTGCAAGCTGGAATTGTTTTTCAGCAAACACGCCCGTGCTATGCAGCCAGTAATCATAATCTAAAACACGTGTGGCAGAGTCATTATCAACAAAAATTAAGCCATCAAAAATAGTATTTAAGCGCCTCATTAAAAATCGGTAATGTGTGACTTCTGGACCCGATATTAAAAACAACAAGGTCACCCCTGATTTTTTAGCAAACTCACTGTAATCACTCAGAATTACACCTATATTTGCTTCGCTCGTAGCACTGAGTAATTCAGTGTGCAGGTGAATAAACACAAGGGCATTTTTTAAATTTTTATAGGCGCTAATTTCTTTTATTATACCTTTATTTGTGCGCTCTGTTGAGTAGTGTTGGGTTTCAGATGAAAATGAAAACGGGTGAACCTTATTGCGTTTATAAGCGTTGTTAAGTGCAGCCGAATAGGGCGATTCAAAAAATGATTCAACTTCTTGAGAAACAATATAGATATCATTTGAGAGACTTTGGTTAACTGCATGTAAAGCAAGTTCAACAACAAAATTGTCTAAAGGCGCCAAAACAGCATAACTTGAAGCCGATTTTAACTCCTTTGCAGCTGGCTCTAATCCCGGGATGTTAAAGTTATGCACTTAAAAAGTCCTTAAAAAAAATACTTTTTTACTAGTTTTGCCCGCTATTCTATATATAATAGCCAAATATTGTCCACTTTTAATAAAATAAAAATTACGCTTACAAAGGTTGTGATGAACAATTTAGCTACAAAAAGCTCACAAATACTTACATCAAGTGACATAGAAAACCTAGCTCGCCGTTTTGGTGGGAAAAGCGATGACTACATTGAAATTATGAATACACAAAAAAACCAAAAAACAATAAACAAATACGCGCTATTAAAAGAAATTGATGACGCAATAAAAACAACCAACAATAAATAATATAAAGGTAGCATTCCATTGCAACGGATTTTTGTAAAAGGTATTAAAGGAGGAATTGGCAGCACATCGGTCGTTGCTAATCTTGCGTGCGTCTTAAAAAAATCAGATGTAGATGTTATTGCCATAGATTTAGATGCTAAAAGCGACCTTGGGTTGCATTTTGGTTTAAAGTGGACGAGCACTAAAGGCTGGAGTAACGAAAGTAATTTCGAAGATGCACTACTGCACTTTCGTAAAGACAGCGACGGCGTACTTTTTTTACCCTTTGGTGATAATGAGGCAACGTTAGAAGACATAGTCTCAACCATTAATCATTGTAAAAAACTAGATTATAAATCATCAAGCTGGTTACTATTTGACTGCCCTGCTCATATTAATATTTCTCACTACCCGTTGGAAGAAGACGACATTGTGATTGAGCTTGTTACCTGCGATGCTATTTGCCATAGCCTTATATATAAACGCCTACAAACGTTAAAAACCGCCAAATCAACTTGGAAGCATTTTTTTGTAGTAAACCGCTACAACTCAGCCTCAGTGTTAGAGTTTGATCTATTTTCTCTTTGGCAATCTACACTGCCATTTATGGCGCCGTTTTTTATCAACAGCGATGAAGTTATTAAAGAAGCCACAGCAAACCGAAATGTTGCACTTAATTGTGCACCATACAGCGTTGCTAATGATGACTTTGAAACACTTGCCGGGTGGCTTGTAAGTAAAGCGGCGTTGTAACAATGAGCTTTTCTCTTTTTTACAAAAGACCCATACACAGTACTCTGTATTTACTACTGAGCATATTGTTTACTGATAAGCTTGTTCGCTATATTTTATTTAAATTTCATAGTTACTTTAATCAACACAAAGTTAATGTAATTGAAGCTTTTTTTATGCCTTTTATTACTTTGTTTAGCTCTTTATTTATAAATATAAGCAAAAACAGAGAGAGCTTTGAATTAACCTTATATAATTATTATCCCCACTTAAGGCTTCCTTACAGGACCTACATATACTCTAATATTGTGCGCTTTATAATTCAGACTATTTTTTTATTGTTTACCGTCAACAAACCTAAAAATAAATCTGTATCAATCAAAAAGCATGCAACAAATTATTTTTATGATTCGGTGAGCTACAGCCTAAGACAACTCCGCTGGTACGATCTTAAATTAGGTCGGTTAATAAGGCGCCTTTTTTCTAAAAACAGCAGCAGGCCTAAAAAGAGTGCTTTTAAAACAATGGCTGACGCTCGAATTTGGCAAAATAAGTTAATTAAGTACATTGTAGTTGCGCTTATATTATTTTTGCTCGCAATCTTTGTAACCATTCCATTTAGCCTTGAAGCGCAAGCCGTTTTTATTAGCTTTATATTACTGGTTGCTTACGCGCTAAAACGCGTAAAAGGTCATATGGCCACCATTATAATGGTCACGCTTTCTGTCACTACATCATCTCGTTACTTATGGTGGCGCTATACCGAAACACTCAACTGGGATGATCCACTCGCATTAACATTAGGTGCAGGTTTATTACTTGCAGAAACATATGCGTGGATGGTGCTTATTTTAGGTTTCTTTCAAACAATTAATCCACTTGAAAGAAAACCCGTAATGCTGCCAAAAAATACTGACTTATGGCCTACGGTAGATATTTACATTCCTACTTACAATGAGCCATTAAGTGTTGTAAGGCCCACTACCCTTGCTGCGTTGAGTATTGATTGGCCGGCAGATAAATTAAACGTATATATTTTAGATGACGGTAAACGCCCTGAATTTGGTGAATTTGCCAAACAAGTGGGTGCAGGTTATTTAACAAGGCCAGATAATAACCATGCAAAAGCGGGTAACATGAATAGTGCTATGCGCTATACCAACGGTGATTACATCGCTATTTTTGACTGTGATCACGTACCTGCTCGATCATTTTTGCAAATGACCATGGGGCAATTTTTAAAAGACAGTAAAGTATGTTTGGTGCAAACACCTCATCACTTTTTCTCAGCAGATCCATTTGAAAGAAACTTAAATAACCACAGTCAAATTCCAAACGAAAACATGCTATTTTACGGGCTTATTCAAGACGGTAACGATATGTGGGATGCCACGTTCTTTTGTGGTTCGTGTGCGGTACTAAAAAGAGAAGCGCTTGACGAAATTGGTGGGTTTGCTTTTGAAACCGTAACTGAGGATGCACACACTGCGCTGAGAATGCAACGCGCAGGTTACAAAACGGCTTACATAAATATTCCACAAGCGGCAGGACTTGCCACTGATAGTTTATCGGCTCATATCGGCCAGCGAATTCGTTGGGCCCGTGGTATGGCGCAAATATTTAGGCTTGATAACCCGCTTTTAGGCAAAGGCTTAAACATACCTCAGCGACTTTGTTACTTAAACGCTATGCTGCATTTCTTATCCGGCATTCCACGCATTGTGTTTTTAACTGCACCTCTGGCACTCATCTACTTTAATGCGTACATTATTTATGCGCCATTTTTAGCTATTTTTATCTATGTTGTACCGACACTTATTCAAATAAAAGCAACCAATTCGCGAATACAAGGTAAGTATCGCTATTCGTTTTGGGGCGAAGTTTACGAATCTGTGCTTGCTTGGTACATATTAAAGCCAACAACGGTTGCTTTATTTAACCCAAACAAGGGTAAATTTAACGTTACCGAAAAAGGCGGCTTAAACGACGAAGAGCATTATGACTGGGGAATCTCTAAGCCCTACCTTGTTTTACTCGCCATTAATTTATTAGGCATGTTGGTCGGTATTTTACGCCTGTTTTTTGGCGACCCTACACAGGTTGGTGTGTTGCTAATTAGTATGGGGTGGGCGCTTTATAACATTATTATTTTAGGGGCCGCCGTTGCGGTAGCTGCAGAAGCACGCCAAGTTAGGCACTCTCACCGTATTAAAGCAAACTTTCCAGCGGGCGTTCGTTTAGCAAATGGACATACGCTAAAAGTAAAAATTACAGATTACTCAGACAACGGCGTGGGTATAGAAACCGACCATGCGCATTCTTGTCGCGTAAACGATAAAATAGAATTATTAATGAGCCGTGGTAATAAGCAGTTTTCCTTCACTACCCATGTTTGTAACACTCGGGGTAACCAAATTGGCTTGACCATTAAAGATTTGTCTCTTGAAAAACAGCGCGCGTTTATACAATGTACATTTTCACGAGCAGATGCGTGGCTTGACTGGCAAAATAACTTTAGACATGATCGCCCATCTTACAGTTTTAAAGAAGTGCAGAAAACGAGCCTTAGAGGCTTTAGTAACCTGCTTTTCCATGCGCCAAGAGCGCTTCAACCTACTATTCAGTTCATAACTAATATAGTTATGTACGTAAACTCATTTACCCCAAAAAGACCAATAGTGCATAATAATTATGATTAAAAAGTTGCTAAATACACTCCTAACATTGTCACTTATTTGTAGTGTGCATATTGCACACGCGGTTGAGCCATTACAAAATAAATCAATGTTTATTAATGGCTATCCTGAAAGTGCTCAGGTATCGAGTTTACGTTTAGAGTTTGAAGCTTTAGGTTTTACTGGCTTTAAGCTCAACGGGGTAAATAACAATTCCCGCGTCGACTTCACAAACCGAATTGATAAATTAAGCACTAATTTAAAGCTGAATTTTTCGTATACAAACTCGCCTTCGTTAATCGCAAATGTATCGCATTTAAAAGTTTACTTTAATGATAATTTAGTGACTGTTTTGCCCATTAATGAGCAGCTAAGTATTGTGAAAAACACAGTGCAACATAGCCTCGACCTAAACGCTAAATATATCCAAGATTACAACCAAGTACGCTTTGAATTAGTTGGTTATTATGACCTTCGTTGTCAAGATTATTTCAGCCGCACCATTTGGACTGAAATTAATAGGTCAAGCAACATTATGCTCGACCAAAAGCAGCTTGCTATTGATAGTCGTTTAGAATACCTTCCTGAACCGTTTTTTGATGAAAAAGATTACAATAAACTTAACCTACCCTTTGTATTTGCTAAAACACCCAACACCCAAGCAATTGAAGCAGCAGCAACGCTATCAAGCTGGTTTGGCGCACAAGCAGACTGGCGCGGCTTTAATTTTCCAGTAACGCTAAATAAAGCGCCAAACAAACATAGCGTGGTGTTTATTACTAATGATTCGAAACCTGATTTTTTAAAAGATTACCCAGATGTTGAAAAACCAACGATTGAAATCATTTCAAATCCATTTAATCGTTATTACAAGCTGCTGCTAATATTGGGTCGTGATGAGGCTGATTTAAAAACTGCGGTGACGGGTCTTGCATTTGGCCACAAAGTAATGACAGGCAGAAGTGCAAGCATTGAAGCCATTGATCAATTACCGCTGCGTAAAGCATATGATGCTCCGCGCTGGCTTAGAAGCGATCGCCCTGTGCATTTTGACGAACTTATTGACTACCCTACGCAATTACAGGCGCAAGGCCTTAATAATGGCCCTGTAAAACTAAATATTCGTTTTGCACCTGATTTGTTTACATGGCGTGAAAGAGGGATACCTATTACCCTACAATATCGTAGCACTCCAGAATCGGAAGCTATCGACTCTCGTTTAAATATGTTAATAAACCAAGAATTCATAAGCGGCTTTTTGTTAGACGAAAACAACGATTTATTACAAACAACACAAGCATTACTGCCGCTAGTAGGCAACACCGATACAACCCAAAGCACTGAAGGGTTTTCTGTGAACGGGATTAATTTAGCGAACAGAAATGAACTTAACTTTGATTTTAGATTTGGGGTCCTCAAAAAAGGGGAATGTGCTGTTGCACCTCCTGGCGGTGAATTTGGTGTTATTGATGGCGACTCAAGTATTGATGTAAGCGGTTTTGACCATTACATTGCTCTGCCAGACTTAAATGTATTTGCTAATAGTGGATTCCCATTTACCAAATACGCTGATTTACAGCAAACTCTTGTATTAATTGATAACAACCCAACACCTAGTGCACTTACCGTTTTGTTTAATTTAACTGGCGAATTTGGTGCAATTACTGGTTACCCGGCTCACAGAATGAGTGTGGCTCATTTAAATGAGGACGCTGATTTAGATGATAAAGACATACTTGTAATCGCAAAACCAAACAGTATTGCTAACGACTTAGACGAAGATGCACAAACAAACATTTTGCTTAATAATAATCAACGAGCAATAAAACAAGCTATTTATAATGGCGCTTATGATGAGCAAACTACCGAAAAAGTAGAAGTAAGCATTAAAAGTAGTGGTGATATGGCTGTAATCACGGGGTTTCAATCACCATTTGATTCAAACCGTTCAATTGTATCGTTAAGTGCGACAACTAATAATGCATTTACTCTGCTTGATGACGCATTGATGAACTCAGAAAAACGTGCCCTAATTAATGGCAGTGCAGCCGTTATTAATTCACAAGGTATTAAAACAATACAGGTAGATGAACAATATTATGTGGGGCATATTCCGGTCCATACTTTAGTGTGGTTCCACTTATCTGATCATCCATTTATATTGGCGTTACTGTCTATATTAACGCTGTTACTGATCTCATTTATTTTATGGCGATTATTACAAGCACTAACTTACAAGCGTTTAGCTGAAGGAGATAAATAATGAAATCACTCGTTAATGTATTTTTTACTGTGATTGCACTATTTGCTTTTAATGCAAACGCAAAAGCTGAACAATGTGCACCATGGCAGTCGTGGCAGGTATTTAAAAATCACTTTGTAAGCCAAGACGGACGTGTTATTGACTTAGGCAGTGAGGGAAGTATCACAACCTCTGAAGGTCAATCATATGCACTATTTTTTGCACTTATCGCCAACGATAAAGTCGCGTTTGACTCTGTTTTAAATTGGACTCAAGAGCACTTATCAGAAGGCGATTTAAGTACTCGTTTACCTGCATGGAAATGGGGCCTAAATAAAAACCGTGTAGGGGGTATTTTAGACTCAAACCCTGCGTCTGATTCTGATTTATGGATTGCATACAGCTTATCGCAAGCCGCTATTTTATGGGACGAGCGTCGCTATAGTATTTTAGCCGCTGTGCTTGCTCAGCGTATAATCAGAGAAGAAACAGCTTATATAACAGGCCTTGGTTTATCTTTATTGCCGGCACCTGCAGGCTTTGAGTTTGATAATGAGCGTTATAAGCTAAACCCTAGCTACTCGCCGCTATTTATTTATCAACAATTTAAAAAGCTTTACCCACATTCACCATGGCATCAACTTCATGAAGGCTCAGCAAAGCTTATTTTAGATACTGCTAAGCAAGGCCTAAGCCCTGATTGGGTTATGTTTGATTCAAACCGTGGATTTTACTTTGACAAAAAAACCACTGACATAGGCAACTATAACGCTATTCGAGTTTACCTCTGGGCCAGTATGATGGCAAACGACGCACCTTATAAACAAGAGCTGCTTACTCAATTTGCACCATTTATAGAGTCGATTAAAGAACGTGGCTATGTTCCTTTAAATACATATTCTCAATCAGGTAAATCTGATAAACGAGGCCCATTAGGGTTTAACGCTGCATTACTCCCTTTGTTAGCTGAGCAAGGTAACGATGAGTTAGTAATGGCTATTCAACAAAAATTGATGATTGATAAATCTTTTACACAAACACGTTATTACGACAGTGTATTAAATTTATTTGGTGAAAGTGCTGTAAATAAGCGCTTTAAAATCACGGCTGATGGAACGCTACAACCTACTTGGAGCACTGAATGTCGTTAAGGTTAGCCTTAGCTTGTACATTAGCACTAAGCGCTAGTTTAAACGCCAAAACCATAAATGATATTGATACACAATCTGTTGATTGGTTATTAAGTCAAATTAGTATTGGCGAAGCACAACAAAACAAAAAGCTAGTTGAAGACAGCCTACAAAAGTTGGTTGCTATTGCCCCTTCTCGAATAGAAACACAATGTGCTTTGGCCCATTATGACTTTACAAATGGCAATGTAAATCAAGCAAACTTACTATTAAGCAAGCTTGATAACCAACTAATGCAACAAACACCTTGCGTAAAAAAACTCAAGGTGATGTCTCGTATACAAGGGCAAGATAAGGCTAGCGTTCAAGAGGCCAAGCTACTTGCTCGTGCTGGCAGGTATGAACAAGCACGTCAGATTTATAATAAAATTTTTAATAATATTTATCCGACCTTAAATTTTGAACTTGAGCATCTAAGCTGGTATGCCCAAGACACCGGCCAATGGCAAGGCGTTAAAAATAGATATAAGCAACTACTAAAGCGCTATGACAATATTGGCCAGGTAGAAGTTGCTTATGCAAGGCACTTACTCAGACGTAACCCACGTGATAAAACAGCTATGCGTATTTTGGGGAAGTATGGCTCAACATCTGGTTTTAGTGATGAAGTAGAAGGTATTTGGCTATCTGCATTAAGAAACATGCCGATAAACAGTAATACAGATAAACAGTTTCAGCAGTATTTTACGCTCTACCCTTTCAGTAACAAGGGTGAATTACAGTACCAAGATTTTAAAAAGCAATTAAAAGCACGACGAAAGTTGTTAGCCGATCCTGCTTATCAGCTTTGGTTAAAAGGTGAAAAGTTCCTTGAACAAGGAAAACTAAAATCAGCAGAGCCACACCTTTTAAACGCATTAAAAGGCCGCCCTACTGACGGTGCTATTATGAATAGCTTAGGCATACTTTATCTTCAACTAGGTGAAAATGGTAAAGCCTACAATTACTTTACACGTGCACAAAAATACACTGCCGACTTTGCAGAGCGAAATACCCTCAAAAGCATGGCCAAAACGGCTAAGTTTTGGTTTTATATTCGCCAAGCAAGAGACGCTATAGACAGCAGTGAATTTAGAGTTGCCAAATTAAAACTCGATTTAGCCGCCGCATTAGAAGAAGAACCGAACACTGTGTTAGCAAATCGTGGCACCTTACAATTTGCCCAAGGGTTATATTCACAGGCAGCACTTACCTATCAAGTTGTGCTTAAAAGCGAACCTTTAAACGAAGGCGCCCTATTTGGCTTATTTGAGATTGCAGAACTTGAGCAAAGTGAAAAAAACCTGACATCTTTTTTTAATCGACTTTCTTTTTCACAAAAAGAAATTTTAAGAGCGTCATATTTAAGTTCAATAAGTAGCGCGTATAGGGCTAAGGCAACAAAGCTTACCGAAGCAGGTGAATTAGAAGAGGCTGAAAAAATATTAAAAGAGGCTATTCAAGCAACACCTGAAGAGCCTTGGTTATATTACGACTTAGCATTTATATACCAACAAAAAGGGCTCACCGACAAAGCTCGCTCATTATTTAATAATGTATTGTGGCAATTTCCGCTAAATTCACAGCTTAGGTATAGCCATGCACTATTTTTGCGCGCGTTAGACGATTATCAAGGCGCGCTTGCTACACTTAAGTATATTCCTTTTAAATCTCGCGACGCTGATATTGTATCTCTTGAACAACAGTTGCAACTTAATGAGTCTTTAGCACAAAGCGAGCGTTTTATTAATTCTCAAAATAAAGCGGCAGCTATTTATCACTTAAGTGCGTTAGAGGCGCAAAATTTAACACCAGCAATGAAAGCTGAATTAGCACGAAGCTGGTTTAGCATAGATGAACAAAATCATGCCTTAAAACTAATGCGCAACGCGTTAGTTGAAGACCCCTCATTATCTGCCTATTGGCATATGTTATACGGCGAATGGCTTTTAGCACAAGACAATAAAGCACCAACTGTTGATTGGTTTAATCGTTATAGGCTTCCTGAAAATGCCTCTGAGAGTGAAATAAATCAGTTCGTGCAATTACAAAATGCTTATTATTCAGAGTATTTTAATGGCAGTGACCTTATTGCCAAGCTAAATCAGCTTGATCAAAAATACCCCAGCTCACCGGCTACAACGACTGCGCTAATAAATGCAAATTTAGCACTTGATCAAAACCAATCAGCCATTATTTTGTATGAACAAAAAGTAAAAAATAATCAGCTAATTGAACCCCAAGCTTTAATAGCAATATCTAAAGCCTACAGAGCACTTGGGGATGATTTCCAAGCGAAAGAAGTCACACAACTCGCCATTAAACAAAGCACAACGCAAGAAAGTTATTTTCAGCGTCAAATTATGGAATCGTTAAACGATTTTAACTACGCAGGTGATGCCCTTTACTTAGCTGAACAACTTATTCAAAAAGCACCTAATGATTTAGAGCTTCGTTATTTAGGCGCGCAAGTTGCTGCTAATTTTAATGAAACAGAGCAAGCACAAACGTGGTACGCACAAACGCTTTCACCTAATCGTCAACTAAATGAAAAAGAACTCTACGCATCACTTTCGCGCATTAATGAGAACGACCAGTGGTATATAAATGGTGCTAAACGAGAAATACTTAATCAGCAAAACAAAAACCAAGCCTACATTGCTGTTGGTGTTAATTTTAGTGGACAAGTAAGCACTGAAAGTGAAGCCACATTGGGCGCTGGTTTAGTCCCTATTGAAGCGTACTTTCCGCTTTGGCAAGGGCAAGGTTTTATAAAAATAGACCCAACAAGCATTAGCGCTCAAACAACACGATTTGACGAACAATTTGCTGGTAGCCGATACGGACAAGGCGCTTTGTGTATATTTAACTGTGGTATTGATGAAGTAAGTCCTGAGCAAGATGGCGTTGATATTGGCATTGGTTGGCAAAACGAAAACTGGCGCGTAGATATTGGTACAACACCACTGGGCTTTTTAATCGAAGACATTGTATGGGGTGTTAATTACTCGGACGACTTTGGTGACTTTGGTTATAGCCTTGAGTTAGAAAAACGACCAGTAACTAGCTCAGTACTTGCCTATGCAGGTCTTGAAGACGTTAATACTGGTAAAATTTGGGGTGGTGTTCGTTCAACAGGTTTAACCGCTAATGTTTCCCACGATTTAGGCGGCGATTGGGGGTTTTGGTCTAGTGCTGACTTTACATTATATAAAGGTCAAAACGTAAAAGATAACCAACGCTACCGCTTGATGGGCGGCACCTATTATCGTGTAATAAGCAATCAAGAACGCGAATTTACAGTCGGTGCAAGTTTATTGCATTGGGCGTATAAGTTTAATTTAAGTGAGGAAACGTGGGGGCATGGCGGCTACTATAGCCCTCAAAACTATATTGGGTTATCGGTTCCCTTAACTTACGATGCACGTTGGGGTGATGACTTTGTGTACCGCGTAAAAACGGGCGTGTCGTATTCGCAAACTAAAACGCAAGCCATCGACTTTTTCCCTAATGATCCTGACCTTCAAGCAGAAGCCTTTACGCGCCAACTTGAAACCGGTGTAGACCCTGCCTTTGACTCAGATACCAGTGCAGGCGTATCGTACAATTTAGAAGGCAGTTTTGAATACAGAATAACGCCACATTGGTTCTTTGGTGGTTATTTAGCTATTGACCGCTCGGATTTTTACGAACCTAATTTTGGCCAGCTTTATATCCGCTATTACTTCAATCCCGTTTACGGAACACTCGAATTTCCGGGTACACCTATTATCCCTTATGCTGAGTTCTAACTTGGCATAAGGTGATACACCGCTCAGTACTTCCCCTCGCCTTGAGGTATATGTATACTTGAGCGCAATTGTAGCTAGGATAAGGGTGTGTCTCTTACCTTATGGTGTTATAGCCATACAGCAAATCATTATCTTAGCTACAAATAATATACTGATGGTCGAGCACTTTAACCTTATAAACGGGCTAACTTAGCTAAAGCAAAAAATTATAAGGCCATCACAACAATTCTTTAAGTTAGGAAGTAAATATGAGTTCAGCTCCAGATAGTGGCTGGTTTGGCCACCCTAAAGGACTTTCGACATTGTTCTTCACTGAAATGTGGGAACGAATGAGTTATTACGGTATGCGAGCTATGCTCGTATTATTCATGACAGCAAGCTTACAACAAGAAGGCCTTGGCTTTACTGTTGCATCAGCTGCTGCAATTTATGGTTTGTACACAGGTGCGGTATACTTTTTAGGTTTGCCAGGTGGCTGGCTTGCAGATAGATTATTCGGTGGCCAAAAAGCGGTTTGGTACGGCGGTATTATCATTATGTGTGGCCACATTATTTTGGCCGTCCCGCATGAATATTCGTTTTTTATTGGTTTAATTTTTGTTGCTACAGGTACGGGCTTACTCAAGCCAAATATCAGTGCAATGGTAGGCCAACTATATAGCGATGCTGATGAGCGTCGTGATGGCGGTTACGCTATTTATTACATGGGTATCAACATGGGTTCTTTAATAGGTTACTACGTATGTGGTTACTTTATGGAGAACGTAGGCTGGCACTGGGCATTTGGTGCAGCAGCTGTTGGTATGGCCATTGGTTTAGTGCAATACAAAATTACACTTAATAACTTACCAGAGCACAGCGCTTTACCTGCTAACCCATTAAGCGCTAAAGGCACTTCACGTACATGGGGCGCTATCGCGTTGTTTGTGGCTGTTGTTGCGGGCGTTACCATAGCCGCTATGACGGGTGCCATTACTATAAACCCTTCGGTTGTAGCCGGTTATACAGCTGTTGCATTTACTATTATATTCATTGTGTACTTTGGTCTTATTTATTTTAAAGGCAAATTAACTGGCGAAGAAAAACAAAGAATGTGGGCACTATTTTTAGTGTGTGTTGCGTCTGCGTGTTTTTGGTCTGGTTTTGAACAAGCCGGTTCTTCATTAAACCTATTTGCTCGTGATTACACCGACCGACTTATTGGTACTTTTGAAATTCCAACTACGTGGTTTCAATCTTTAAATTCACTATTTATTATTGTTTTATCGCCATTTTTTGCTGCGCTTTGGATAAACCTATCTAAAAAAATGATATCGCCTACTTACAGCGTAAAATGTGCATTTGGCTTGATCATCATGGCCTCAGGCTTTTTAGTCATGTTTATGGCAGCACATTATGCAGCTGAGGGCTTAAAAGTAGCGCCTTACTGGTTGGTTACTACGTACTTTTTACACACAGTGGGTGAGCTTTGTTTAAGCCCTGTTGCATTAAGTGCAGTAAGCAAGTTATCGCCTCGTCGCTATACGGGTCAAATGATGGGTGTGTTTGTTTTAACTTACTCTATTGGTAACATTATCGCAGGTTTACTTGCTGGTAACTTTGATCCAAATAACGTTCAAGAAATTCCTACCCTATATTTACAAATTGCATTATTTAGCATTGGTGTAGGTATTGTTTTAGTGCTTATGAGCTTTAAAGCGAAAATATGGGAAAAACAAGGATTAGAAACCTAATTCGGTTAATCCTTTTGTACTAATAATTATTTACTGCATATTCTAAATGTAGTAACAAATAAAAAATGCCCCCATAATTGTTTATGGGGGAATTTTTATACAGCTATGCTCCCATACTTTTAACTGATATTATGCATTAATAAATTGTTAAATTAGATACCCGAGGACTGCTGTATATGTTATTGGATAAGTTATTAAAAATAGCTGCAATACCATTTTTGCTCTTTGTATTAAGTGCATGTGGAGGTGCGAGTGATGCAGTAACAGTTAATCCAAATGATCCTGTTGAGCCCGAGCCTACCCTACTTTCTTTAACTGCTGCTAACGGCTTAAACTCAACGCTAGATAACGGGGGGGTTGAATTAATTATCCCTGCTAATACAGCCTCATCGAATAGCGAAATCACTTACGAAAAAACGACGTTGGATGACGCTAACGCACAGCTAAACATTATCTCTGATTTACATACTCTTATACCCGTTCCTGACATTACATTTTCAGATTCTATTACTATTAGAATAAAAATACCTGAAGACTACGCACTAGGTGGGCAATTATTTATAGCCAGGCAGTTGGGCCTAAATAGTTGGGAAACGATTACTAACTCAACCGTAAGCGATGATTACGTCAGTGCACAAGTGAATCAAGTAGGCACTTATGCAATTCAAATGCAGCGTAAAGAAGCATTCGCCGATATTGGCCCAACATGTGAGGCGAGCGCAACAACACAATCGGTACGGTTTGTTCATGTAGCAGACTTACATGCCCGTTTTGGGTATGAGGAACAATACTTTAGCCGCATTAAAGCGTATTACAACCAAGTTGCCAACCAAACACCACATACCCTATTTACCAACGGTGGTGACGATTATGAAAAAGGCACGGTAGCAGAGCAACTTTCACAAGGCACAGCAACCGAAGAAGCCATTAAAGCGATGCAGTTTGATATCCGCGTTGTGGGAAACCACGACTATGCATGGGGCCCTGAAAAACTGCTGAGTTATTCGCAAGATGATAAAGCGATTGTGCTTGCAAGTAACACTCGCTATGAAGGGGAGCAACTTCAAGACTTTGCCGCTGTAAGCTTTGCAAAAGTGCAAGTTGGCTGTATTACTCTAGGTGTATTTGGCATGACGTCGGTGCCATGGAATGAATTAGATGAGCCACTTCAAGACGATCCAATTCCTGATTTTATCAAACAATTTAAAATGAGCTGGGAATGGCAACAAGTCGCACAAAGCATTGTAAGCCAATACCGTGATGATGTTGATTACATGGTAATGCTAAGCCATTTAGGCGTAGGCCTAGATACCGATATGGCAACTGACGTTGAAGGCATTGATTTAGTATTGGGGGGCCATACTCATGGCGGCGAAAGCTTTGATACACTAGAAAATGGCGCCATTGTTATTCAACCTGACTTTTATGCAAAAGGGATAACCGATTTAACGCTGGAGTTTAATTTAGCTGATAAAACATCCCCTGTTGTGAACTATCAAACAATTGCGACCGAAACAATTACAGAACGTGATGACCCAACAAAGCAAGCCATTGACGAAATTATGGGGCGTTACGCACCCGATGCGCAAACCGAAATAGCTATTTCAGAAAACTACCCAAGTGCAATTGAGTTAGCTGAAATAACAGCATTAGCCGCGCAGCACGCAAGCTCAATCACAGCTGCACTGTTAAACCCTGAACTGGTTCAAAAACGGTGGACACCCGGCACGCTTACACAAGAAGATTTCCACGAAGCATTTTATGTAGAAAGGCAACCTTCGAATACACCTGGCTTTAACGCCATATATAAAGTGACAGTTACGGGCACAGATTTAACATCTATGTATGCAAGCCAACCAGACTGGTTTTCACTCACACCCGATAACGTTCAAGCCACCAGCAATTATGATGTTGCCTTATTTAAAGGTGCAGCGCTTAATCCTGAGTTATTTTTTAATGGCGTAACATTTTCAAACGTAGAACCCATTGCTGAAGCATGGTGGTTACTAGATCAGTACGCCCGATTTAGAACAAGCCAGTGCTTATACCTCGATACCAACAATCAACTATTTTCATGTACAAACGAAGAAAACATAACGGTATGGAATTTTGATAATACAGCAAGCCCACTCACAGCAGATTTTGGACCTTCAGTGCTCAGTTACTTCGATCCTGAAGAAAAAGACTGGGGCCCAGAAGAAACTCAATATAAAACCACTACCGAACTCGGCATTAGCGATTTGAGTGACGGGCCGTCAGGTGTAATGGCATTTTCAAGGCATGCACCAACCGAAGGCCTACATATTAACTTAAACACCCCCGCTAACGGCGATTATGCCGCTGATGGCATGGTTTCAGACTACACACTTGTAATGGATTTATACTGGCCCGCTGAAGGCCAAGATATTTACCGTGCGGTTGTTCAAGCGGATACCGTTAACTACTTAACCGACGACGCCGACATATTTATAGACCCAAGTGGTGGTTATGGTAAATCAACCAGCGACAGTGGCTATTTTGGTAATACACAACCAGACTCTTGGCACCGTGTCGCTTTAGTATTTTATACGGCACCTACCAATGGCGTATTTGAAGTATACATAGATGGCGAACTTGTAGGTGTAAAGGAAGATGGAGAAATAAACAACCGCTGGGCGCTCAAAAACGCCGTACTGTTATTTAACGATGACAATTTCGAAACCGAACCAGGCTACTTAAATGCCATGCTTTATGCCGGACGTGCGATGAGCCGCGACGAAATAAAAAGCTTAGGTAATGCGCAGCAAAAACTGACTTACGAGCAAGCAACACGCGTACTTAATCAAACTATTGAACGCCATTACCAAGCTGCCCCTGCAATAAAGCCTAATTTATGGTTACAACAGCGTAGCAAGTTTTTTGGTGAACACACCAAAAATGTAAACAATTAATTACACTTACCACTATTTTATACCACTTCAAAAAAGAGAGTTTAACCACTTAAACTCTCTTTTTTATTAATTTAAATCATAAACTTAACTAAAAAAAAGTAACGTTAACCGCTTATTTTTACAGCGTAAATGTTCTCCTCTGTATGCACTAAAAGCAAGTTCACCTTAAACGTCCTATAAAATTTACACACAGCCTAAATACTAAATACAGCGCAACGCTTCCCCTAAACCTAATTCTGGTTAATTATCTTGCCATTAACACAACAACAAATAATCACAGTGCTTACATTGTGGGAGTAACTAAAATGAGTGAAGTAACTAACTATTTAGGTTTAGTCGGTATTGAATTTACTGAATACGCCACGCCTGATGCAGATTACATGGACAAAGTATTTACTGACTTTGGCTTTTCAAAGCTTAAAAAGTTTAAAGGTAAAGACATTGTTTATTACAATCAAAACGACATTCACTTTTTACTGAACAACGAGCGTGAAGGTTTTTCAGCCGAATTTGCTAAAAGCCATGGCCCTGCAATTTGTTCAATGGGTTGGCGTGTTGAAGATGCCCAAAAAGCATTTGAAACTGCAGTAGAGCGCGGTGCAAAACCTGCAACCGATTCTACACACAAAAATCTTCCTTACCCTGCAATTTACGGTATTGGCGATAGCCTAATTTACTTTATTGACCAATTTGGCGATAAAGGCACCATTTACGAAAGTGACTTTGAAGATTTAGCAACGCAAACCATTGTTGAAGACAAAGGCTTTAAGCGTATCGATCACCTCACTAATAATGTTTATAAAGGCACTATGGAAACATGGGCAAACTTTTATAAAGATGTGTTTGGTTTTACAGAAGTACGTTACTTTGACATTAAAGGTCAAAAAACGGCGCTAATTTCATATGCGCTTAAATCTCCATGTGGCACCTTCTCAATTCCAATCAACGAAGGTAAAGGTAACGACAACAACCAAATTGACGAATACTTAGGTGAATACAATGGCCCAGGCGTTCAGCATTTAGCATTTTTAACTGACGATTTAGTTAGCTCGCTAGACAAACTAGATAAATCAACGATTGCTACGCTTGATATTATCCCTGAGTACTACGACACCATTTTTGACCGTGTACCGTGGGTTAAAGAAGACAAAGACAAAATTCGCGAACACCAAATACTGGTAGATAGCCAAAGCGAAAATTGTTACCTACTACAAATTTTCTCTAAAAACTTATTTGGCCCAATTTTTATTGAAATGATTCAACGTGTTGATGATGGCGGTTTTGGTGAAGGTAATTTCCAAGCGTTATTTGAATCAATTGAGCGCGATCAAGAGCGCCGCGGCGTTTTATAACCTTTTTTGAGTAAATTAAAAGCAGCGACCTTCGCTGCTTTTTGTCGTTTTAATATTTAAAATGTATGGCTTAAAGTGCAAGTATGCTTAAATAAATACTCCATTGTTGCCATACAGTTAAACCAAAGGAAATGTAATGAGCCTAATTAACGAAACCCATGATATCAATTTAACAAGCTGGGTAGAGTCAGCAAATGTTGCCAATTGCGACTTTCCTATTCAAAACTTGCCATTTGCCGAGTTTCGTCGCAAAGGTACTAACGAAGAATTTCGTGGCGGTGTAGCGATAGGTGATCAGGTTATCGATCTTGCAAAACTAAGTGAGCTTAATGTATTTACAGGCGATGCTAAAACAGCACTCGATGCAGCTAGCGAGTCAACACTAAATGCATTTATGGGTTTGGGTCAGCAATTTTGGTCAGCACTTCGTATGGCTCTTTCTAAATCACTACGCGAAGGCGCTGATTGTCAAAAAGACATTGCAAACACATTAATAGCACAAGCTGATATTGAATTTGCATTGCCATGTCGTATTGGTGACTACACCGACTTTTACACTTCTATTTATCATGCAACAGCAGTCGGTAGTTTATTTCGCCCTGATAACCCACTATTACCAAACTATAAATGGGTACCAATTGGTTACCATGGCCGTTCTTCATCTATTGATGTGTCTGGGCAAACATTTCACCGCCCTAAAGGACAAACTAAAGCACCTGATGCTGAAGTACCATCATTCGGCCCATGTAAACGCCTTGATTACGAGCTAGAGCTTGGCATTTACTTAGGTAAAGGAAATGCGCTTGGCGATGCAATTGCAATCGAAAATGCAGAAAATCATGTATTTGGTTTTTGTGTGTTTAACGACTGGTCGGCCCGTGACTTACAAGCTTGGGAATATCAACCATTAGGTCCATTTTTAGCGAAAAACTTTGCATCAACAGTGTCGCCTTGGATTGTTACAACAGAAGCACTCGCACCGTACAGAACAAGTTGGACGCGTGATGAAAATGACCCACAACCAATGGAATACCTAGAGTCTGCAGCTAATCGCGAGCAAGGTGCATTTGACATTCAAATGGATGTAAAAATTCAAACCGAAAAAATGCGTAGCGAAGGACACTCTCCTACCCGCGTATCTACCTCTAGCTTTAAGCATTCGTACTGGACTGTAGCCCAAATGGTCACTCACCATACGGTTAACGGGTGTAACTTTATGCCGGGTGACATGTTGGGTTCGGGTACGCAATCGGGGCCTACACATGAAGAAGCGGGCTCTTTACTGGAGCTATCTCGTGGGGGTAAAGAAAAAATAACGCTAAGCAATGGCGAGCAACGCAGCTTTTTAGAAGATGGCGATAACGTTATTATGCGTGGCTGGTGTGAAAAAGAAGGCTTTGCACGTATTGGTTTTGGCTCAGTTGAGAGTACGGTTTTGGCCGCAAAATAATCTCAATCAAGCATAACCAAATGAAGAGGGTTGCTTTTAAAAGCAGCCCTTTTTTATTAATTTTTGAACAGTTACAATTTTTTTCTGGCTTTTTAAGCTCAGATTGATACATTATTCCGGTTAGTAGCCAGTGTTTATATGCCATGTCAGTATTTATAAAGTCTTACAAAAAACTTTTTCCAGCTCGCCAACTTCTTATTCGTCAAAATGGCGAGGTTAAGCATGTTGTTTTAGCGTCTTGGTTACAACTTTTCGCAATAATGCTTATTTTAGCAACAATTGCGTGGGTGAGCATTTCGAGCTTTCGTGTTTATACGCAAACTAATCACATCTCTGACATAGAAAAAAACCAGCTAAACAAACAAGCACTTTGGGAACAAAAAGTTACCGAGCAGCAACGTCTTCACGAACAGCAACTTAAGCAGCTTGTAACGCTTGAGCAAAAACAAGCGCTACTTCAAAGCATGATCGAATCTTTACCTGCTTCAATTAGTCAAGACGTTATTCAGTTAGGTGAAGAGCTTGAGTCCCCTATTAATGAAAATAAAAACGAATTCCATGAACCTTTAGTTGATGAAGATCCAAATGCTAAGCAAGTTAATTTAGGTCAACCTATTAGTTTTGAGGCGCGGTTGGCGCGTTTAAATGACCAATACGAACAAAGCTTTAACTACCTAGACACAAAAATAAACGAGCGACACAATGCCATTTTAGCCATGCTTAAAGGCGCAGGGCTTGATACAGCTTTAGAAAGCCACTTAGCAATTAACGCTTTGCACATTGCTCAAGGTGGGCCATTTGATGTGTTTGACGAAACAAATATACCCAGTCATTTTTTGGCTATAGTCGACAAATTAGTTGCGTTAAACAATCTAGAAAATTTATTAACTGAATTACCTAACACCCTGCCTTTACCCGCCGCTAAATATTACATTTCAAGTAGCTTTGGTTTACGTAAAGACCCAATGAATAATCGTCGTGCATTTCACAAAGGCGTAGACTTAGCAGGTTGGCACAAAACCGAAATTTTTGCTCCTGCAGACGCTGTGGTTCTTCGTGCAGGGCGTAATGGCGGATACGGTAACTTTATTGAACTTGAACACAAAAATGGCTTAGTTACTCGCTTTGGCCACTTAAATAAAATAAAAGTAAAAAAAGGCCAGCATATTGCTAAGCACGATGTGATTGGTTTAATGGGGAGCACTGGAAGAAGTACCAGCACTCATTTACACTACGAAGTATTGGTTAATGGCGAACAAGTCAATCCTCTAAAAATAACAAAGGCGCTCTCTCGTGTTCGGTAAAAAAAAATCAGCAAGTACTAACCTAAGAAAGGTTAATCATACCCCCTCTATAATTTCTGAAGATGTGCGCCTTACTGGCACTTTAATAAGCCAAGGCGAAGTTCAACTTGATGGACGAATAGATGGTGACATAAAAGCCGAACAATTAGTCATTGGCTCCTCCGGTGTTGTTGAGGGAATTGTTGAGGCCGTGGGTATTGTTGTTAAAGGCACGGTTATTGGCTCTATCAATGCAAGCGAAGTAAAAATACAAAGTGGTGCCCATGTACATGGCGATGTGTTTCATGACTCATTGAGTATTGATGCGGGCGCTGTAATTGAAGGCAACTTAAAGCAACGCACTGAAAAAGAAACAGTAGAATTAACTGCTGAACCAATTGAAACAGAAGTAAAAACACTGATTGAAGAAGATGACAGCGGCTTGTCGTTTGTAAATAAACAAGCCACCGATAAAAGCTAGCGCTACACTAGCGGTAGGCTATTTTTTCTCAGTAATATACATTGTAATATCTGCAGTGAACACGAGTTCGTTGCGGGTATTATAAAGCTTCACGGGTACAACCAAGTCTTCTTTATCTATCCACTGGCGTGGTAAATCAATCTCAGCAATGGCCGTAACGTCTGTATCAACCTTTGCCAAATATTGTACTGTCATCCCCTTTGGGATCCAACGGTGGGTTTTTACCGGTACAGTCGCATCAACCATCACACCTGCACACAACTCAGCTAGGTTACACTGCGCAATTGCATGAATGGTTCCAATGTGGTTATGAACACTTCGGCGGTTTTTAACAACAGCACTGCAGTGCCCTTCTCGCAGGTCTAATACGTAAGGTTTCATAGAACCAAAGTAAGGGGCTTTAAAACAAACCGCCTTAGTAAAAAGCCAATTACCAAAGGGTAAGTTTTTAAATTTATGCCACGTTTTTACAAGTGGTGATTGATTTGCCATTATAGTTTTCCAGTTACAGTTACTTTATTAACGCTAACACATCAGACCAGTTTAAAAAAGCCGTTTTAATCGCTGCTTTTATCACATGTTTAATAAAAAATACGAATGACGACGTATGCATAGGCGAAAAGCCCTTTCTTTTTTATGAGTGCCCCCCTAAAATACGCGAAAAAGGAGACTCAATGCATACACAGCCCGCAAAACCTAATCTAACTTTATTACTTATCTTAGCGTTGCTTGTTATTTTTTGCCCTATGGCTATTGATATTTATCTGCCCGCCTTCCCTACCATAGCAGAGCAATTTTTGGTAACTGAGCAACAAGTGCAGCAAACCGTTGCCATTTTTATGTTAACTGTTGGATTAGGTCAATTAATAGCAGGGCCTTTAGCTGATAGATTTGGCCGAAAGCCTGTCGCATTAGTGGGTATTAGCTTATATGCAGGCTCTGCGCTACTTGCTTACTACGCCCCTTCGTTTGAAGTATTACTTTCTGCGCGTGCATTACAAGGGTTAGGCGCATGCGCCACATTTGTTGTTGCTTTTGCGATTGTAAGAGATAAATTTGGTAGCGAGCGCAGCGGCCAAATTATTACCTACTTAAATGGCATTGTGTGCTTTATTCCTGCGTTGGCGCCCATTTTAGGTGCTTGGTTAACGGTTAAGTTTGGCTGGGAAATGAACTTCTTATTTTTAACTGGGTTTGCATTAGTAGGCTTTATTTTAACGCTGTTCTTTTTTAGAGAAACACGACCAGCCGATAGCGTGTATCAGGGGCATATTCTCGACTTAAGACGCTTTATACCCATTATTTCTACGCCACTATTTTTATTTAATAGCTTACTTTGTATGGTCACAATGTCGGTTATTTTAGTATTTGTCACTTTAGCGCCAGGGTGGATCATTACTGAACTTGGCGGCAGCGTGGCTAACTTTACATTTTGGTTTTCACTTAATGCTGTTTTAAGCATTATTGCCAGCTTTGTTATGCCGCTATACATAAAGCGCCACCCCAAACGTGCTTTGAAAATAGGGTTACTCCTATTGGTTAGCTCTGGTTTATTGATGCTCGTGTTTAGCCAATATAAATCGGCACTCGCGTTAATGATCCCCATGTTTGTTGCTGCATTTGGCTTTGCACTTACCCTTGGCTCTGCAGCAGGAAGAGCATTAAGCCTCTTTCCTAAGCAAGCAGGAACAGCTTCAGCGCTGCTTGGTGCAATGCAAATGAGTGGAGCAAGTTTGCTGGTGTTCATTACTCAATTTTTACAATTATCGACCCCGATATTAATTGGCGTCCACTTTTTATTATTGGTGCCTTTTAGCTATTTGTTGTTTCGCAAAGCACAGTTTTCATAACCCACCTTATTAGCACGAATTATTAGTGGGAAAATATTGCTTATTTTCCCACGCTTACTTTAATAACAATGCTTAAAAAGCGGCAGGTGAAACTGGCGTAATGAGAGGTTAATCAAGCGCTTCAACATTGATACAGTAAGCCATAGACTGCTTTTTATTTATCATTACGATTGGTATCATCCACTACCTTTAATTAATTCATGTATATGATGATTAACCCCGATTTTCTTTTCTCATTTTTAATTGCTAGTTTTTTAATGGCAGTGGCTCCTGGCCCTTCGAATGCATTTTTAATGGCACAAACATTTGCAAATGGCCGCACCGCAGGTATGCAAAGTGCATTTGGTTTTGCATTAGGTGGTGTTGTGCATACCTTTTTTGCCGTAATAGGTTTAAGTGCTATTTTAAAAGCATCCCCTACGGCCTATAGTGCTGTTCAATATGCTGGTGCCGCTTATTTGTGTTATTTGGGCTTTATGATGATTAAAAGCACGACAGCTGCCACACAACCCCAAAGTGAAGATAAGCCACACATAAGCACAGCTAAAAAGTCTAATGTGATGTTTCAAGCCATGATGACCGAAGTACTTAACCCCAAAGTCGCTTTATTTTTTATTGCTTTTATTCCACAGTTTGTAGACCCCAACTTATCATCAGCCACTTTTCAGCTCGCATTTTTTGGCCTGCTATACCCTATTTTTGCTTTTCCAATTGACTGCACGTATATTTATTTTGGCGACAAAATCGCACAGTTTTTTAGGCAGCATCCAAATAGTCAACTTTGGATTGATAGAGTAACGGGAATAATATTTATTGCCCTAGCTATTAATCTACTATTATAACTTTCCTAATTTTGCTAACAGTTGGTGTAACTATGAGCATTTAGGCACAAATAAAAAGAATTAATATGGAACAAAAAACACAATCTCTTCCTGCAAAAAAAAATATTGCCCTTGTTGCTCATGATGGCAAAAAAGCCGCGCTAAAGCTGTGGTGTGACAAACATAAAAGCACACTGAGTAAACACACCTTATATGGCACAGGTACAACGGGGCATTTAATTCAAAAAAGTACAGGGCTTGATGTTGTTCAGCTTTTAAGTGGCCCAATGGGTGGCGACCAGCAATTAGGCGCAAAAATAGCAGAACATGAAATTCATGTTTTAATATTTTTTTGGGACCCTTTAGCCTCACAGCCTCATGATCCTGATGTAAAAGCATTACTGCGTTTAGCCGCTGTTTGGAATATTCCCGTGGCGTGTAATGAGGTAAGTGCTGATATGCTACTAAGCTCTCCTTTAATGGACACCGAGCTTGAGCGCACTTTGCCAGATTACGAAAAATACCTCGCAACCCGACAAATAAGTCTATAAAGCCTTATAAGCTACTTATAAAGCATGCTGGCCCATTTAGTCAGGCCAGCAGTTACGCTACCAAAGTGGTCACCATTAACCATATTAATATTACCTAAGTGCTCGCTAAGTGCTGCTTTAATTAGTGGAGATTGCGCACTGCCCCCCGTTAAATAAATAACGTCTGGAGTTGTTTGCGCGTCACTTATTGCTTGTTTTGCCAACGTAACTATTTGGCTAATACTACTTTCTACAGCTAACGATAAGTCATGAACTGATAAACTTTTACTAAGTTCGGTATCTAAAAAGCGCAAGTCACAGTTAAAATCATTTGTTGACGATAGTGCTATTTTTGCGGCTTCACCTTGCTGAACAAGTTGATGTCCTTGCTTATTTTGCTGTAAATGAATTAAGCGCTTATAAAGCGCTGGAGCACTTACATCGCGTAATTGTGCATTAAGCTCTCGCGCGTGACTTTCACTGTAAAATTGGCTTTGTAAATTAACATCGTTAATTTTACAGGCTTGCCAAAACGGCTGATTTGGCAAGGGCAATCCTGATTTAAATGTACTACCCAGCCCCAATAAAGGCATTAAACCATGAAAGCTCAATGCAATATCTAAATCGTTTCCACCAACACGCTTACCACTGTGAGCTAAAAAGTCGTTATCACGCTGACTATTTCCTCTAAAACTGGGGCCCATTTGCACAAATGAACAGTCACTGGTGCCTCCACCAATATCTATAATCAACACTTTCTGATCGTGTGTTAAATCACTTTCATAGTCGATACCGGCTGCAAGCGGCTCATATAAAAAATCAACGTCTTTAAAACCAGCTCGTTTTGCTGCTCGCTCTAAAATACCAATAGCTTGCTGGTTAGACTGCTCACCACCCACCGCCTGAAAATTTACAGGGCGGCCAATAACAGTTTGAGTAAGTTCTTTTTCTAAAGATTGCTCTGCACGTTGTTTTATTTTTAAAATCATTGCCGTTGCAATGTCTTCAAAAAAGTTGATCTGCCCTTGCTTTAAACCGGTTGCGCCAAAAAACGATTTGGGTGACTTAACAAAGTACCCTTCTTCAGGGAATTGAACGTATTCACTAATTGCTTCTCGGCCAATAAATAAGGTCTCATCTGAAGGTTGTAAATCAAGGTCTGATTTAATCCGAGGCAATGAATTTAAGAGGGTTTGGCGCTGAGAATTAAAATCTTGCTCGTGTGCGGTGGCTTTTAAATGCTTAGCCACAAAATCAACTACCAAAGCACTATGATACGTATAAAGTGTAGAAGGTAAGTAATGTTTGCCATGCTCTAAAGGCACTAACTGAACATTATTATCGTTCATTACACCCATAGCACAATTAGAACTACCGTAATCAAAACCTACAAACATATACCACCACACATTACCAAAAAGGCCGCGCAATTTAGCATACTTAAGATTACTTTTAAATTGCTATATGCTTTCTCTTACTCTCAAAAAACTAGCAAAGCGTGGAAGACCATTCTTAGTTAACCCGTGAAAACGATAGGTTACTGTGCTACCAATGGCCGGTGGGTTTTGCCGTTGGGCATCACTAAACCCTGTACCAATTGAAAACAACTGCCCAGAGGCTGACTTAACGCGCAGCGCACCAAGCATCCCCGTGTATTTACCTTTACCCGGCAAATGAGCAATAACAACCGCCTCAGCATCAAGGTAAGGCTTTAGCTTTAACAAAGCACCACTTCGCCCACTTTTATGTTTTGCATCAGCTAGGTGCAGCATAACGCCTTCTGCACCCTGTGCCGTTATGCTATTGAAGTAATCAGAGAGCTGTTTGTTATCTTTAAATTGAACCTGCTTAACTGCTTGGATATGGGGCTGATTAATATGTATAACAAGTTGAGAGTAATTTTTATAACGCTCACTGAAAGGTAGGGTTTTATCTGGCATATCAAATATTTTGTAAGTGACAGTTTGCCAGTCTTGGTTATTTGGTATTTTAGTTCTTACTATACCGCTTAATGCAGCAAAATGTGCCCGTTCAGTCCAAAGCTCGCCGTCTAACCATATGTTAGGCAGTGATGCGCTAAACCAAGGTGGTGCATTAATCACATTACCTTTGCGAGTAACAAACTGTGTGCCGGTCCATATGGCTCTTACACCGTCAAATTTCTCGCTGACTAAGTAGGCGCTAATATCGTCGTGCTTTTCTTCATCATACACTTTGGCTAATAATACAGAAGGCTGAGAAGTATAAGCCGAGCAGCTAAACAAAATAACCGTAATTAATAACATCCATTTTAGAGCAATCATTAGCGCATCCAAGCTAGGTAATAGTGACTTAAACTATAGTTGAGATTGCACCCATTGCCAAAACTCCTCAAGGTTACCCATGCAATAGGTCGCTTTGCTAAAGTCATGCTCTTTGGTGTGGCTATTTGCAATAGCAACCACTCTTAAGCTCGCATTATTTGCAGCGCTTACGCCTGTAAACGTATCTTCTACAGCTATCGCATTTTCTGCCTTTATGTTTATTTGCTTTAAAGCGAGTAAATATGGGTCGCCTGCAGGTTTGGGGTTAATCACATCATCTTTGGTAACAACGCTATCAAACAGCTCATAAAACCCCAACCCTTTTAGAATTGGCATCGCTTCACTTGTTGCACTTCCTGTTACGAGTGCCATTTTTAAGCCGCTATTTTTAACCGCTTTTAATGTTTGCACCACAAAAGGCATAAGAGGCGGTAAATTCGTTTTTACGTATTCACCAAATAATCGGTATTTCTCTGCGGCTAAAAACTCAGCACCGACTGATAAGTTATTCTCACTTTTAATTTCAATTGCCGCTTCAAGTGTAGGGCGCCCTGAAAATCGCTGACAAAATTCATCTTCTAAATAACTTACTCCAAATGGCGCTAACAGTCTGCTCCAACATACAAAGTGCATTGCTTCTGAATCGACTAGCGTGCCATCCATATCAAATAAAACGGCCTGTAAACTCATGATTTCTCCTTAAATTATAGTGCTAAAAAAAGGTGCTTCAGCACCTTTTTTGTTATTACATGATTATTGCGTTAAACCAGCAGGCGGCTCACCAAAAGCCTCTTCACCAGTTTCAATATCAACTAACTCATAGCCACGCGCTTTACGAACCACCTTAAGTACAGGTTTTTCAAAAGCGGTTTTTAAGCGCGCCGAGTCATCTTTTAATTCATCAAGCGTTGTACCGAACGGTGCTGCACCTGTTTCAGACCAATTAGTTACTTTACCATTAAGGTTATATTCTACTTCGTGTATTTGATATTGCGCTGCTTCATCTTTTGTTGCTTCACAAAAAATTACACGGTAATTCCAAAATCCAGCCATTCTATTTCTCTATCAATAAACCAATTATGCGCTACTTTAACAGCTCTAAAAGGGATCACAAAATAAAAAGCCTGCACATGGCAGGCTTTTAAATGCATATTTCTAATCTATTTATTAGAAAAATTTAACTTTAAATTCAGCACCAACATAACGCTCTTCATTAACAATACCCGTGTTATTGTTAAAGTCGATTGCGCCTATTGCTTGTTGCTCATCAAATAAGTTACGAACAAAACCAGCAACTTCGTATTCGTAGTCACCTTGTGCCCATCTGTAACCTGCACGAAGACCAACTTCAGTTAAAGGCTTGCCTTCAAACTCTACAGATTCATATAAGAACATGTTGATTTTGCTGCGGTAAGAAATGTCACCATTTGCAAAGAAATCACCATCTTCAAGCTCTTTAGTGTAACGAAGTGTAAAGTTAGAAATCCACTCTGGTGCATGCGGTAAGCTGTTACCGTCTAAAATTGCACGAGCTTCAGGACCAAAAGGACCTGCAACTTGGAAAGTTGGATCTGTCACAGTACACTGGCCACACACAGCTACAGCTAGGTCATTATCTTTAAGCTCAGTTTTGTTATAGCTTAAGTTAAATGTTGCATTAAGCTCATCGCTTAATACCCACTCAGTGTCTAACTCAAAACCGTAGCCCGTCGTTTTATCTGCATTGATTAAGCGGTTAAAGTTTGCACCACCACCTACAGCAGTCAATTGCTGATCGCTCATTGTGTAGTAGAACACAGTTGCGTTTACGCGACCTTGTCCGTCTAACACGTCTGATTTAATACCTGTTTCAAATGAAGTTACGGTTTCAGAATCAGCTGTTGTTACTTCATCACCAAATAAAATACGACCTTGCAAGCTTGGTGCGCGGAATGTATTAGCTACGCGGCTGTACCAGTTTACGTCTTCGTTTACTTTGTAGTTTGCAGATAAATCCCAGCTTACATGGCTATCGCTAACATCTTGCTCGATAAATAAAGCACCACCGCCAACAGGGCTAAGTGTACGATCTGCAGAGAAATCTTTTTCATCATCAGAGTAACGAAGACCCGCTGTTACTTTTAAATCATCAGATACAACATAATCAACAGAGCCAAATACTGCCCATGCTGTTGTGTCTTGCTGCTGTTTTACATACCCGTTTAAGGCGCCAGCATTTGGTGATGAAAATGTGTCATAGCTAAAGTTTTCAATTGTTAGTTCTTCATCAAAGTAAAAAACGCCCACTTGATAATTTAAGTCGCCGTCAAAGTTACTTGATAAACGAAGTTCTTGAGTAATTTGATCTTGCCCAGGAATACCATCGGCACTTTCTGAAGGGAATGGAATAAAGCCAGGGCCCATGTAATCAGGAAGGAAAACAGCACCGTAACCACCGTCAATATCACCACGAGAGTAAATTTCAGCGCTTTCCCATGCAGAGATAGACGTTATAGTGTGGTTTTTAAGTTCCCACTCAAGTCTTAGGCTCATACCTTCAGATTCTACTTGTTGAGTAGAACGAGCACCGGCATCTTGGTAAACAACATCATGCTCGTAGTTATCAACCAATTCGTTAGAGCCAGATTCAATTACGTTTGCACGAAACGCAATAGGCGAACCATCTAAATCACGTGTGTGATAGTTTAAAAGCGCAGAAAAATCATCGCCTTCATATAAAAACTGAATACGTGCAGCTTTTTCAGTATAACCGCCCTGTTGATCTTTAGCTTCAAAATTAGGTGCTTGGTTATCAATGTAATCATCTTTATCTTGCCATAATAATGAAACGCGAGCAGATAAACGATCTGTTAGCGCACCACCTACAGCACCTTCAGTGTCTACTGCGCCACGGCTACCGTATGAAACCGCACCGTAACCGTCAAACTCTTGGCTAGGTTTAACTGAATCAAACTTAACAAGGCCTGCAGGCGTATTACGGCCAAATAAAGTACCTTGCGGACCACGTAATACTTCTACGCGCTCAATATCAAATACTGGAAAGCCTTTTAAAATCGCATTTTCTTGAACAACTTCATCAACAACTAACGATACAGGTTGAGACGCATTCAAATCGAAATCGGTGTTTCCTAAACCACGTACGTAAAAACGAGGGAAAGAACGGCCAAATGAAGATTCGATAGACAAGCTTGGAATTTTCGCATTCATAAAACGAATGTCCATACCCGCAGAGCTGTAGGCATCAAGGTTATCACCTTGCAATGCAGATACAGCTACAGGCACCTCTTGAGCATTTTCTACACGTTTACGTGCAGTAACTTGGATAACTTCTAGTTGATTACTTTTTTTAGCCGTTTCTTCTTCAGCAGCAAATGAAGAAACAGAAGTGCCAGCAGCAAATGAAGAAACAGAAGTGCCAGCAGCAGAGAGTAGTGCGGCATTGATGATTGTCGCTATTGCAGATTTTTTAATTGCTTTCATGTCGGGTATTAACCTTTTGTATGCACTCTTGTTCAACGGTTTTTTGTGTTGCGCAATGTATTCATTGCGGGTTCGTACAATTTTTCGCGACTTGGCTATATGCGCGCGGACCTTATTATCGAGAGTACAAAAACGAAATAATGAGGCTGAACGAACGAGTGAGATTATACCACTGTGTGATAAATTTACTGCATAAAATCTTTGTAATTTTGAAACTTTTTTGCAACATTTAACCACAAGATAGCGGCTTTTTATTACTTTTTAGATGTAAAAACCCAATTATAAGGACATATGTCCTTATCAATAAAACTGCAAATAAAGTAGCAATTTTAAAGTTTTAACTTAAAAACCTAACTTAGGTACGCTTTTTGCTAGCGAAGAAAAAACCGCACAAGGCGGTTTTTTTCAATGTTTTATCATGTTCGCTTTATGGCTATTTCACCATCGATATGAATGTCTCGTTGAGGGAACGCAATCACCACATTATGTTGCTCAAATATGTCATACAGACTAAAGCGAATATCACTGCGCACAGTTCTAAGCATGGTTTCAGATTCAGCACATACCCAAAAAACAGCGTTAAAAACTAGCGAGCTATCGGCAAAGTCATCAAACAACACTGCCGATTTTGGTGTTTTTAAAATTGCGTCATGTTCATCTAACACCTGCTGAATGAGCTTTTTAACTAATACCACATCTGATCCATACGCCACCCCAACACTCACCGATGAACGTGCATTACCATCTATTAGCGTCCAGTTGGTTACTGTGTTCTCTAATAATTGACTGTTGGGTATTAGCATATGCACCCCGTCATTTCGACGTATACGCGTTGAACGAGTATTTATAGTTTCGACGACACCTTTGGCACTGCCTACTTCTAAAAAGTCACCTATTCGAATGGGGCGTTCCCACATTAATATCCAACCGCTTATAAAGTTATTAATTATATTTTGCGCACCAAACCCCACGCCTATTGCAATGGCGCCAGATACAAATGCAAAAGCCGTTAATGGGATGTTTAATACTTCCAGCGAGGTGAAAACTAAAATGGCGATACTTAAAATAAAATAAATACGCGTAAATAAATGAACAGCATCTTGGCTTATTTTTTTGGCAAGTAAGGTTCTTTTTATTAACTTACCAATGTGGGTTACCACAAACCACATTGCAATCAAAATAAGCGGCACCTGAATTATTTTTGCCACTGTAAGTTGGATGTCGTTGTAACTAAATACAACAAAAGAAAGGATTTCGTTTATTTGTTCTAAATTCATTTATTTTCCAATCAGGGAGTCTTTAACTTTATTATAAGGTGAATGTGTTTTAATTAACTAACCTTAGCACGCCACAATGCAATTTAACTGACTTTAAAAATTGCGTTTTGTTATTTTATAGCACTTATGACTCCAAAAAGGGCATCAAAATAAACAGCTCAAGCTACTTTTACCTACCTAAACTCCTATTTTTAGCTAATTTGCGTTTAAATCCAGCTTAATCTCGATAAACTTTATTGTATATAAATCAAAATTTGGTAAGTTAAGTGGGTTTTTCGACTCGAAAAGCCTATTCCGGCTAATCTTTCTATGGAGTTATTATGCGTAAAACCCTAATCGCCACTACAATTGCTAGTGCATTATTACTATCTGCCTGTTCAGAAAATAAATCAGAAACACAAACAATGGCAAAAGAAAGCGCAGCACAAGTGCAAGACGTAAACGCAAGCAATGTGTTATTCAAACCAAGTCCTTTACAATACATGGCACCTGAGTTTGATAAATTTGGTACTAAAGATTACGAAGCCGTATTTGATGCAGGTATTGCAGAGCATACAGCTCAAATACAAGCAATTGCTAATAACCCAGAACCAGCAACATTCAAAAACACGTTAGTTGAAATGGAACTATCTGGTGAGTTATTGAACCGTGTATCAACGGCATTTTATAACTTATCGGGCCTAATCTCAGATGATGAATACCAGCGCATTAGTAAAAAAATGGCGCCTGTATTATCGGCTCACTCTGATGACATTTATTTAAACAGCGCTTTATTTGAGCGCGTTCAAACAATATACGACAACCAAGCAACACTAAGCGCTGAAGACCAACGTCTTGTTGATTTTTACTACAAGCAGTTTGTAAAAGCCGGCGCTAAACTAAGTGACGAAGAAAAAGCAAAAATGCGTGAAATTAACGCACAGCTTGCTAACTTATCTACTGCGTTTTCGCAAAACGTTTTAAAATCCTTTAAAGAAGATGTCATTGTTGTTACTGACAAAGCTAAACTTGCTGGCCTTTCTGAAGGTGAAATTGCAGGCCTTGCCGCTGCAGCTAAAAAAGCAGGTAAAGATGGCTACATGATCACGCTTGTGAACACCACGCAACAGCCTATTTTATCAAGCCTTGAAAACCGCGAATTACGTGAGCAAATTTTTACTGCATCAGCAAACCGTGCGGCACAAACAAATGGCCCTATCATCATTGAAGAAACTAACTTACGTGCACAAAAAGCAGAGCTGTTAGGCTACAAAGACTGGGCTTCGTATGTAATGACGTCGCGTATGGCGCAAACAACTGAAAATGTATATGGCATTTTAGATGACCTTGCCCCTAAAGCCGTTGAAAAAGCAAAAATTGAAGCCGCTGCTATTCAAAAAGTAATTAATGATTCGGGCGAAAGCTTTGAACTTAAACCTTGGGATTGGGCATTTTACGCTGAAAAAGTACGAGCAGAGAAATACGACCTAGACCCTGCGTTAGTTAAACCTTACTTTGAAATGAGCTCAGTAATTAACGATGGTTTATTCTTTGCGATGAATAAACTATACGGTATCACGTTCAAAGAACGTCAAGACTTACCGGTTTACCACGAAGATGTAACCGTTTACGAAGTATTCAACGCTGACGGCAGTGCAATTGGTTTATTTTACATGGACCCATACGCACGTGAAGGCAAGCGTGGCGGCGCATGGATGAGTGCATACGTAAGCCAAAGCGGCTTAAAAGGCACTAAACCGGTTATTTATAACGCGCAAAATATTCCAAAACCTGCTGATGGTGAGCCAACGCTTATGACCTTTGACGAAGTGTCGACTATGTTCCATGAATTTGGTCATGCGGCTCACGGTTTATTCTCAGATGTTAAATACCCAAGCCTTGCCGGCACTGCAACAGCGCGTGACTTTGTTGAATTTCCATCTCAAGCACATGAAGATTGGATGATTGAACCTAGCGTACTTGCTAATTACGCTAAGCATTACAAAACCGGTGAGCCAATTCCACAAGCATTACTTGATAAAGTATTAGCATCGCAAAAATTCAACCAAGGTTTTGGTACGACTGAATATTTAGCGGCTGCTTTACTGGATATGGAATGGCATTCATTTGGTTCAGATAAAAAAATCAATGATGTTCAAGAGTTTGAAAACGCAGCACTAAAAGCTCACGGCATTGATTACTACCCTGTACCACCGCGTTATAAATCAAACTACTTTAGCCATACTTTTGCTGGCGGTTACTCTGCGGGTTACTACGCCTACCTTTGGACTGAAGTATTTGCAGCCGATGCGTTTGCACATATGGAAAACAACGGCGGTTTAACACGTGAAAACGGTGATAACTTCCGTAAAGAAATCCTATCAAAAGGTAATAGCCGCGACTTAATGCAAAGCTACATTGAGTTTAGAGGTCAAAAACCAACAACCGACGCACTACTTAAGCGCCGTGGTTTAGTAGAATAATAACTTAACTTATTATTTTTAATATAAAAGCCCGCTTGCGGGCTTTTATTGTTTATACCTTTATTTATAACAGATAAACTTAGCCAATTAGTTATTACAAAATGATGGTTATGGGCTATTTATTTACAGTGACCCTACTTTGGGCATTTTCGTTTAGTTTAATTGGCGTATATTTAGCTGGGCAGGTTGATGCATGGTTTAGCGTATTAATACGTGTTGCGCTAGCCACATTGGTATTTTTACCTTTTATTAAACGCCTTCCTCCCGCCACCGCAATCAAGCTTATGTTAATAGGCGCTGTGCAACTTGGTGTTATGTACAGTTTTTATTACCACTCATTTTTGTTTTTAAGCGTCCCTGAAGTATTGCTTTTTACCGTAATGACACCGCTCTATATCACTTTATTAAACGACGCCATTAACAAACAGTTTAATCCGCAATTTTTTATTGTCGCTTTAATTGCCGTATTGGGTGCTGTCGCAATTCGTTATGAAAATCTCGACAATAACTTTTGGTTAGGGCTGTTGCTTGTGCAAGGAGCTAATTTAAGTTTTGCCACTGGTCAAGTCACTTACAAACGACTAATGCAAGGCAAGCAGCTTGACGGCAAAGCGGCATTTAGCTGGTTTTTTATTGGTGCGCTTATTATTGCCGGCTTATGTTACGCTTTATTCGGTAATCTAAGTAAGTTACCAAGCACGAATACACAATGGGGAATTTTAATTTATTTAGGAATTGTGGCCTCAGGCCTAGGTTATTTTTTATGGAATAAAGGCGCAACGCTTGTCAATGTTGGGGCGTTGGCAGTTATGAATAACTTACTTATTCCAGCCGGTATTATTGTTAATATTGTTATTTGGAATAGAGATGCCGATATTTTTAGGCTAAGTGTTGGTGCTGCAATAATGCTTTTAGCGTTAGTGATTAATCAAATAATGGCGAAAAAATAAGTTCACTTTCCTGTCGTTTAAATGTCATTTAGTGTGACTAAGGTAGTGCAACTTTTATTTTTTAAGGATAAACAATGAAACGCATTACCTTATCTGCCAGCTGCCTTCTATTTGTTGCACTTATTGGCTGTGACGACGAAGTTAAAGTAGTCGAAAAAGACGTGGTAGTAACGAACACACACGTTGAAATTGTAGAAGTGCCGACCCCTGTGGTTGTAGAAGTTGCACAAGGAAGCAATATTCAACTAGGTACTCGCCCAGATTATTTAATAAACGACATGGCGCCAAGCGAACTAAAAACACAATTAGCAGCTTGCCAAGATGGCCCATTTTATACGACAGACTTTTCAATTGGGCACCGTGGTGCGCCAATGCAGTACCCAGAACATACTAAAGAGTCTTACGTTGCAGCAGCGCGTATGGGGGCAGGTATAGTAGAGTGCGATGTAACGTTTACAAACGATAAAGAACTCGTATGCAGGCACTCACAATGTGACTTACATACCACCACCAATATTTTAGCTATTCCAGAACTTGCTGCAAAATGCAGTGTGCCATTTACCCCTGCTAATCCAAATACCGGGGTTCCTGCCTCAGCAAAATGCTGTACAAGCGATATTAGCCTGAGCGAATTTTTAACCCTTGAAGGAAAAATGGATGGCGCCAATACAAACGCCACCACGGTAACTGAGTACCTCAACGGCACCCCAAATTGGCGCACCGATTTATACGCAACAACAGGTACGCTTTTAACCCATAAGCAAAGTATTGAATTATTTAAAGCACTGGATGTAAAAATGACCCCAGAGCTTAAGTCGCCTCAAGTTAGTATGCCTTTTGATGGTATGAGCCAAGAACAATATGCACAAAAAATGTTGGATGAATACACGCAATTAGATGTACCAGCAAATCAGGTTTATCCACAATCATTTAACTTAAACGATGTAAAATATTGGATTAACACCAACCCTGAATTTGCAGAACAAAGTGTTTATTTAGATGGCCGCGATAGCGAAGCAGGGTTTGATCCGAGCAATCCAGCAACATGGCAACCAAGCATGGCCGAGCTGATTGCTGACGACGTTAAAATACTCGCGCCTCCCATTTGGATGATGTTAACTATCGATAACGATAATAATATAGCTCCTTCACAATACGCCATTGAAGCAAAAGCAGCTGGCTTGAAACTCATCGCGTGGAGCCTTGAGCGCTCAGGGCCGCTAAATGAAGGCGGTGGTTATTATTATCAATCAATTGCTGACGTAATCAATAACGATGGCGATATGATGACAGTCGTGGATGTGTTAGCAAAGCAAGTAGGCGTTATTGGTATATTTTCTGATTGGCCGGCCACGGTAAGTTACTACGCAAGCTGTAATAAAATGCCAGCCAGTATTTAAAAAACGCATTTCAGCGGTCGTTTATTCTGCTGCGCTCAGTTACCATAAAGAGAGAATCTAAACCTTTTTAACTGAGCGCTTTTATGATCATCCAACACCATAATGCTGATTTACCAACACCAACAGGCCTAATGCGAACCACAGTGTATCGCCCACAAGCCGATGGGCAGTTTCCTGCTATTATTTTTTACTCTGAGATTTTTCAGCAAACCGCCCCCATTGCCCGTAGTGCTGCACTTTTGGCAAGCCATGGTTTTGTTGTGTTAGTACCTGAAGTATTTCATGAGTTAAACCCTATCGGAACTGTACTTGCCTACGACGATGCAGGTAAAGATAAGGGCAACGCCGATAAGTGGGAAAAACCGCTTGAGCATCACGATAGCGACACACAAGCATTAATCGATTTTGTAAAATCGCAACAATACTGTTCAGGTACAGTGGGTGCAATGGGCGTATGTATTGGCGGGCATTTAGCTTACAGAGCTGCACTTAATCCCCAAATAAAAGCGGCGTTTTGTTTATACGCAACCGATATTCATAGCGACACACTACCCGCTCAAAAAGGAAACAATTCATTTGAGCGCATGGCCGACATACAAGGTGAAATACATTTTATTTGGGGTAAACAAGACCCTCATGTACCACAGGAGGGTCGCAGTAAAATTTATAAACAATGTATTAGTAGCGGTATTAATTACCAGTGGCAAGAAGTTAACGCACAACATGCCTTTATGCGCGACGAAGGTGAGCGATATGACGGTGCACTCGCAATCACTATGTACCAACAAGCGGTGGCGCTATTTAACCGCACGCTTTAATGCAAAGCCATTGAGTTATTTAAACGCTTTTCAGCATACCCAGCGCGGTATGCTGCTTTACAAAGTACGCTTTTAAATAATCAATAAATAACCTAAGTTTTTTAGAGCCAGTGGCACCTGGCGGAAACACCCCATAAAGCTCAATATCTTTAGTTTTGTAATCGTCTAGTATGATCTCTAGTAGCCCTGCCTGGACTTTAGGCCACGCATCATAAAGAGGAATACGACCAAGGCCATGCCCCGCCTCTACAAATGCCGTTCGAGCTGCCGCATTATTAGTACTTAAACCACCTTGCATTGTAATGTCGTGTTTTTTGCCATCTTTTTGAAGTGTTAATGTTTTACTTCCTAATTGATACACGACCCACTTGTGCGCTTTTAACTCCGCTGGGCTTTTAGGTTTACCAAAATAATCAAAGTAATCTGAAGAGCCACAAATACAGGTGCTCATTGTGGTTAGTTTTGTCGCTTGTAAGTTTGAGTCACTTAACGCAACACCACGAATGGCAATATCAAAGCCATTTTTTATTATATCTACTACGTCGTCTGTCAGTTGTAGGTCGATGTCAATTTTTGGATATTGACGCTTAAACGTATTTATAGCGGGTACAATTAATTGCATGCCTACATTAACAGGGCAACTCACTTTAAGTAAACCTTGAGGCTCGCTTTTTATATTCTCTATTTGTTGATTAGCGGCATTGGCTTGCTCAGTAATAACGCGACAGCGTTCGTAATACGCTATACCGGCCTCAGTGAGTGTCATTGTGCGAGTTGAGCGATTTAAAAGCGTAACTTCAAGCTGGGTTTCTAGCTTTTTTAAGTGATAGCTTGCAACAGCACGCGTTAAACCTAGTTGCTTAGAGGCGGCAGTTAAACTTCCTTGCTCTACAATTTGTGCAAACACCACCATACTTTTTAATTGTTCGAATGACACTTTCATGGTTGTTTCCGCCTAGTTTAAAATTCAACCCACACATTGTATCAATTATTAAACCAATAAAGTCAAATTTATCATCGTTGTTTAAAGCAGTTTAAATGCATATAGTAAATACACGGGTTTGGTGAATACCAAATACTGATTAACTCAATTATCGAAGGAATATTGTTATGGCTAAAAAAATACTTATGGTACTTACTTCACACTCGGACCTTGGTAACACAGGTGAAAAAACCGGTTTTTGGGTTGAAGAATTTGCAGCACCTTACTATGCATTTGTTGATGCAGGCGCTGAAGTAACACTTGCGTCTCCGGCTGGCGGCCAACCGCCAATTGACCCTACAAGCACGCTTGCTGACTTTCAAACCGATGCAACTAAACGTTACGATGCAGACAGCGCAGCGCAAGCGCTAATGGCTAATACCCATGCACTAAGCGAAGTAAATTCAAGTGATTACGACGCAGTATTTTACCCTGGTGGCCACGGCCCATTATGGGATTTAGTAGATAACACCGATTCTGTATCGCTAATTGAAAATTTTATTAAAGAAGAAAAACCCGTCGCTGGCGTATGTCATGCAAGTGCTGTGTTTTTAAATGCCAAAGATGCAGACGGAAACGCATTGGTAGCAGGTAAAAAAGTAACCGGCTTTACTAATAGCGAAGAAGAAGCAGTACAACTAACCGACATAGTCCCATTTTTAGTAGAAGACGAGCTAATCAAAAAAGGTGGCGACTACCAAAAAACTGAGGACTGGGGTGTGCTTGCTTTAGAAGATGGTTTATTGATCACAGGTCAAAACCCTGCAAGTTCAGAGCTTGCTGCTAAAAAACTATTAACTAAATTAGGTTAATAGTAATTATACACTAAAGGCCAATACGGCCTTGATTAAGCACAGCATTTGAGCTGTGCTTTTTATTTGCTTTTCATTACTCAATACAATTCCTATACTAGCAACTGCTTAAGTTCATTAGGGAAAATATATGACAACCCAGTCTCTGTCATTAGTTACTACTTCACGATTTGCAATATTTAGTATTGTTGCTGTTTGCTTTGTACTTCAAGTTATTAATAGCCTCCCTGGAATAAACCTAAATGGTTTAGGTATTTATCCGCGTAGCATTCAAGGTTTAATTGGCATACTTTGCGCTCCCTTTTTACATGGCAGTTGGTGGCACTTTGCCAGTAATATGCTGCCATTTGCGGTGCTCAGTTGGCTTATTTGCCAATACAGTGTTAAACGATTTTACACCGTGTTTGTTTTTACTGCGCTTTTAGGTGGTTTGCTTGTATGGGCATTTGGTCGCAGTAATTTTCATGTTGGTTTGAGCGGCGTAATATATGGTTTATGGGGTTTTATTCTCTGCTATGGCGTGGTTAGGCGCTCGCTAAAATCAATCGTAATCGCTGTAGTCGTTGCCATACTTTATAGCGGTTTTATTTGGGGCGTATTGCCGCAACGTTTTCATATTTCGTTTGAAAGCCACTTATTCGGAGCCTTAAGTGGATTGTTTTTGGGTTATAAATTAGCAAAAGCAGATAGACAAAAAGGTTTGTGAAAAAACTATTTTAAGTAAATTAATCTAACAGTGAGGTTATTTATGAGCAATAAAAACGATTACACACCACCCAAAGTATGGGCGTGGGAAAGTGAAAGTGGCGGTAAGTTTGCCAGTATTAATAGGCCCATAGCTGGGGCAACTCATGACAAAACCTTACCTATTGGTGAACATTCATTTCAGCTTTACTCGCTAGCAACACCGAACGGCCAAAAAGCCGCGATTATGTTTGAAGAACTTTTAGAGCTTGGTATTAATGAGGCGCAATACGATGCTTATCTAATTAATATTGGCGAGGGGGATCAGTTTGGTTCTGACTTTGTTGATATTAATCCAAATTCAAAAATCCCTGCGTTACTTGATCACTCAACAACACCGCCAACACGTGTATTTGAGTCGGGCTCTATTTTGCAATATTTAGGTGAAAAATTTAACGCATTTATACCTAAAGGCCTTGCAGCAAAAACCGAGTGTCGTAACTGGTTATTTTGGCAAATGGGTTCTGCACCCTACTTAGGCGGCGGGTTTGGCCATTTTTATAGTTATGCGCCAAGTAAAATGCAATACCCTATTGACCGCTTTACTATGGAAACCAAACGCCAACTCGATGTACTTAACCAGCATTTAAGTAACAATGACTATATGGCGGGCGATGAATATTCAATTGCCGACATGGCTATTTGGCCTTGGTATGGCTCGCTTGTTTTAGGCGACTTGTACGATGCTGCAGAGTTTTTAGACGTTGCCTCTTATACGCATGTTGTTAAATGGGCTAAACAAATCGCTGAGCGTCCCGCGGTTAAAAGAGGTCGTCGTGTTAATCGCACATGGGGCCCCGAAGAAGACCAGTTAGCCGAACGACATAGCGCAGACGACTTTAAGTAAACTGTTGCTAACGCTTCAAAAAACCAGCTTAAATGCTGGTTTTTTATGTTCAATTTTAATATGGCGCTGCTAAAGTGATCACACTCCCCTAACTGAGAGTAGAATATTTAATCATATCAACCTAGTATAAATTTACTTACTTCAAAATTTGTGAAAACACCGTGGTCAAACTAACAAAAGAGCAAATTTATAAACGCCTTAATAATGAAGAAGATGCTAAAGCCTGCAAAGAAATTGATGAATCTGCATGTAAAGAGGTACCCGGTAACTTCATTATTTTATTACTGAGCCAGCTGTTTAGTAAATTTGCAGATGCACTACTCAATCCTAAAGTAACGCTCCCTTGGTTAATGCAAAGCCTAAATGTGCCTGGCAGCTTTATAGCTTGGCTTGTACCAATAAGGGAATCTGGCTCTTTACTTCCGCAGTTGGCCATTGCCGATGTGATCCGCAAACTATCTGTTCGAAAATGGGTATGGGTAATTGGCGCTATTGCGCAATCGTTATGTATATTTGCGATGGTAGGCGTTGCTTTTGCATTAGAGGGAAAACAAGCGGGCTACGCTATTTTAGGTTTATTAATTTTATTTAGTTTAGCGCGTGGCTTTAATTCAGTAGCAGCAAAAGATGTACTGGGAAAAGTGATTCCAAAAAAACAGCGAGGAAACATTAGCGGCTTAGCGGCAAGTATTGCAGGTTTAGCAACCCTGACCTTTGGGCTGTTAATGTGGTTTTTTTCTCAGCAAAAAGAACAAAACACGGTATTAATTGCTTTGGTATTAGGCGCAGTAATGTGGATTGTGGCGGCCTTTTTTTATAGCCGCATAAATGAATACAATGGGGCCACTGAGGGAGGAAAAAACGGGTTACTGCACGCATTTACAAAACTTAAACTCCTTTACCACGATAAGCAATTTGCCCACTTTGTTGTCACACGGGCTTTTTTGTTGTGCTCAGCCTTAAGCGCACCATTTTATATTATTTTAGCAAGTCGCCAGTCGTTTGACTTTTCATTACTTGCAACGTTTATTGCCGTATCGGGGTTAGCTAGTTTAGTGTCGGCGCCAATTTGGGGGCGATTAAGTGACCTATCAAGCCAGCGAGTTTTAGTGCTTAGTGCCATGCTAGTCACTTTCAATGGTTTAGCGGTTTTTGTTATTGCAACGTGGTTTAACCATTTGTTGAGTGCATGGTGGCTACTGCCTACGCTTTACTTTTTACTTTCTGTTGCTCACCAAGGGGTTCGCCTTGGCCGCAAAACGTATTTAGTCGATATGGCACAAGGAAACAAACGTACCGATTATGTTGCGGTAAGTAATACGGTTATTGGTGTGCTTTTACTCATGTTAGGCAGTCTTGGATTACTTGAGAGCTTTTTGTCTACCGCTGAACTTATTTTGCTCTATAGCATGCTTGGGTTTTGTGGCGCTATGAGTGCATTATTTTTACCTAAAATAGAATAAATATCGCCATAACAATTCGCACTAACACCCAAAAGCACTTACTTTATTAATCCATTTAGTATAAACATTTTATTACAATTACTTACACCCTAACGTTAGTTTTTGCCGTAGGCTGAAGAGAGTTAAATACTTGCCTACTTAAAACTACACAAAGGGACTTACCATGTTGAAACCGTTTAGTGCATTACTTATATTGCTTGCGCCTAGTGTTTTATCGGCACAAACTATGTCGATTAAAACTACCGAAGAGTTAGTAACCACCGACTCAACGACGTTATTTGCATTCAACAAAGAGCTTAAACAGCTAGAACTTATTGATTTGCTATCGGCACAAAGTACTCAGCTAATTTTGCCTGATAATGCCATTGGCTTTGACGTGGCAACACTTGCTAATTCGAGTGGTAAACAAGCGCTTGTTGTAGCAAGCGATGGCATTTACAAAGCAGGCAAAGATACACCTTCACTGTTATTTACATACACATCAGTAATAAACCAGCTAGAAGTCACCGAGTTTGAAAAAATAAACTTTATTATTGACGCAAACAAAGATGGACTGAGTGATATTTTACTCCCTGACTTAAAGCAAACAACACTGTATGTTCAAAACACCAACGGCCAATTTACTCCTCATACTTTTGAAAAAACAGCGCTATTTACCGGTGATTTTTCAAAAGAAGGGCTCACTCTTGAGGTTGATATTAATAACCAGCCTACTATTACCGACTTTAACCACGACGGCCTAAACGACTTAGTATTTTTAAATAAGCAAGGCGCCGATGTGCTTTACGCTAATGCTAATGGTTACAATAAAACCATGGCTGACGTTAATTTTAATATTGAGCTGGGCGAGCTCAGTAACGGTGAAAAACGAAAAATAAAACAACTTATTGATATAAACAACGATGGCTATTTAGACTTTATTACCAAGCAATATAAGCCAGTGAAAGGTATGGATTCGCTCGATATTGAAATAGCGCATAACCTTTATTTGGGTAATCAAACAGGTTTTAGTGAAACACCTATTAAATTGTTAAATACCAGCGGCCCTAGTCAGCTTGTATTTGAAACAGATTTTAATAACGATGGCTTAATAGATCTTCAAACAATGGACTTAGACATTGGCCTTGGCACTATTGCTTCTATGGCTATGGGCGGTGGTAAAACTGACGTAGATGTAGAAATGAATATTTATAAGCAACAAGCAGATGGCTCATTTGCCAGCAAATCAAGCATAGAAATTGATCTTGAGATGGAAATAAATATGAGTAATGGCGATGCAACCCCGCCTTTATACATAGGCGATATAAACGGCGATAACAAAACCGATGCAGTCTATAAGTACAGCAAAAAAACGCTCTATGTTTACTACGGCGATGAGAACAATTTGCTGAGCAAAAAGCGTAAAAAAATAAAGTTAACTTTACCTAAAAAAAGTAAAGATATTTTGTTAGTTGATATTAACCAAGACGGTAAAAAAGACTTTGTGTTTAAATTTACAGAAGAAGATGGCACCAGTAAAATATCAACCCGCTTAAACTAACCACCTACACAAAAAGCCCAAATTGCTGGGCTTTTAGCATAGGCTTTAACATAAGTTTACGCTTTAATACTGAGTAGCGAATCGGATTCAGACAAACCAAACTTTTCTTGAACAGCCGAGAGTATAGCGTCTTTATCTTCATCATTTATTTGGCTTGAATACTGCTCTAGTAATTCATCTAGGTAACTTACTACCTCTTCTGTATTAACTTGCTTTAGTGAATTTTGTGGCGGTGGAGGCGGCCTTTGCCCTTCAGGGCGGCCAGCATTACCAATACTTTTAGCGTCAAATTCAAGCTCGCTCATTAATTCTGCCAGCTCTTTAGTAGGTGAAATACCCTGCTCTTCAAACGCAGCTTGAATGCTCTTTGCATCTTCAGATGTTAAGCTTTCGGGATCAAACTGCGCTAGCGTTTCTTTTACAAAATCACTTTGTTCTGATGTTAGCGATACAGCTTGGCTTTTTTGCCGCGGCATAAAACTAGTAGCGTTATTGTTTATAGAATTGATCATGTTAGTTTCCTTCAACGTTCACGACGAGGTGGTTTATGTTCACTTAATTCTTGCTCGCTGATTTCCCCATTACCGTCAGCATCAATTTCATCAAAAATAGTCTGTGCGTCACCGTGAGGTGGTTTTTTAGTACTAAATTCGTCAAAACTAATTGCACCATTGCCATCGCTGTCGAGAGTTGAGAAGTCTGGCTTAGGTGGTTTGTTATTACTTCCTTTTGCAGCAATATTGGCCGAAAAAACAATGCTAAGTAATACAATTATTGTCGTTGATGTTAAATGCTTCATAGTAATAACCTTATATTCAGGACATGTTGATACCGTAAACTTACACCTTAAAAAAGCAAAAAATGTGCAAACAATAAGGAAGCATTCAATAATTTAAAAAATTGATGTGTTCTAGGGCGTTCTGGTTGCCCAATTTACAATCAGCAGATAAGCTAACGCAAACATGTGCAAATGCGCGTAATACTGCCCTTAATTCTCAAAGCTGATATACTGCTTGGGCATATAAAACAACTAATTACAGAGCACTTTTATAAATAATGATTAATAACCAACTCTACTTAGCAGGCAAGCTGTGAAAACACCAAAACGCTTACAACCCCTTATCGATGACGGTTTAATTGATGAAGTACTTAGCCGACTAATGAGCGGCAAAGAAGCCGATGTATTTGTGGTTAGATGTGGTGAACACATCCGGTGTGCCAAGGTTTATAAAGATGCCGTTAAACGCAGCTTTAAAAAAGCAGCACAATACCAAGAAGGCCGTAAAGTTCGTGGTGGTCGCCAAGCTCGTGCCATGGGAAAACGCTCAAGTTATGGGCGCCAGTTAGAAGAAGAAATTTGGCAAAACGCTGAGGTTGATGCTCTTTCTCGTTTAGCTAGAGCCGGTGTGCGCGTACCCGACACATACTGTTGTGTTGATGGTGTATTACTTATGGAACTTGTGTCTGATAGCGATGGCGATGTAGCCCCGCAGTTAGGCCACGTAAGCATGAGCAAAGAAGAAGCTATAAAACAACATAAACAAATGATGCATTATATTATGCTTATGCTGTGCGCGGGTATAATTCATGGTGATTTATCAGAGTTTAATGTGCTTGTGGATGACAAAGGGCCTGTGATTATTGATTTACCACAAGCTGTTAATGCGTCAGCAAACAACAGCGCTGAAGCTATGTTTGCCCGTGATGTAAACAATATGCGCCGATATTACAGCGAGTTTGCGCCTGAGCTGCTAAATACTCAGTATGCCAAAGAAATGTGGGCACTATTTGAAGAAGCAAACCTAACACCTAACTCTATACTTACAGGTGAGTTTGAAGATAACAGCGAAGACGCTGATGTTGATTCTGTACTTGACGAAATCCAAGCCGCAGCCGATGAAGAACAAGAACGTTTAGCGCGTATCAACTTCTCTGACGACGAGTAATAACACTCATTTTTATGGTAATCGCTTTACTCCCTTATTGCGGGTGTACAAAGCGATACCCCACCCCATAAACAGATTGAATCACACTCTCAGTTTTAGTTAACTCATCAAGCTTTTTGCGTAATTTTTTTATGTGGCTGTCAATTGTTCTGTGGCTCACAATGCGCTGATCGGTATACATGGTATCCATTAGGCTATCACGTGAATAAATTCTACTTGGGTTATTAAACAACGGTTTAAATAACTGAAACTCAACGTTTGTAAGCTCAATGTTGTTATTTTTATAGTTCACTTTGTAGGTGGTTTCATCTAATTGCATTGCCGACGTTTGAGCCTGCGAAGTATTAATACGCCTTAAAATAGCTTTAACGCGGGCAACCAGCTCTGCGTAACTAAATGGCTTACAAATATAATCGTCAGCGCCTAACTCAAGCCCTAGCAGACGGTCTATTTCTTCTACTTTTGCCGACACCATAATAATCGGTACTATGGAAAAGCGCCTAATCGCTTTACATAATTCAATTCCGCTTTGACCTGGTAACATAACATCAAGTAACACAAGGCTCGGCCTATTAACTTCAAGCCATGGAAGTACGTCATTCCCATGGTGTATTTGGTGAGTATTAAAATGATGATTCATTAAAAAATCACTCATTAAATTAGCCAATTTTTTTTCATCTTCAACTATTAATATTTGTTCACTCATTGGCATCTCGCTTTGTCATATAAGTCCTAGCCACTTATTAAAGTAGGTAAATTAAAAAGTGACACTTCTGCGCTTTACATTGTGGGTAAGCTAATCACAACAGCAAGGCCGCCTATGCTTGCTTTCTCTGCGACTATTTCACCATGATGGCCTTCGACTATGTGTTTACATATTGATAAACCAAGGCCCGCTCCACCTTCTTGGCGGTTACGCGCACCATCAACCCGATAAAGGTATTCAAACAAATGCGCTAAATGAGAAGACTCTACCCCAACGCCATTATCCTCAATACTCAGCTCAATAAATGATTGCTCTTTTTTGCTTATGTTTTCAGCGGTTATTGTAATAGTAGTGCACTGAGCATAGTGCACAGCATTCATTAAAATATTGTCAAATAGCTGCAATAGTCGTGTCTTATCAGCCTGAACAATAGCTTGTTTGGCACTGTTAAGTACGTAAATATTAATTGCATGTTGTTCAAAAAGTACCTGATATTTTTGCTCAATTGTATTTAACAGTAATGTTAAATCGGTTGGTTGCATGGTGTAATGCATCCCCCCTAATTCAGCACTATTTAGCATGTGTAAATCATCAATCAACCGCTTTAAATGCATTGCCTCATCATTAGCAGAGCTAATGTTTTGGGGGTTGGGCTCTCGTATGCCAAGTAGCATGGCCTCAAGTTCACCAAGTAAAATGCACATGGGTGTTCTTAATTCGTGAGAAATATTTGCCAGCCAACGTTTACGCACTTTTTCATCTTTAGCGAGCGTTAAGGCAAGCATGTTAAAGTCTTCACTTAACTGACCTAACTCGTCTTTTCGATCAAGGGTAAGCTTAGTGGTGAAATTACCTTGGGTCAGCTGGTGCATCCCGGTTGCTATTTTTTTCACCGGGCTGACTAAATGTCGTGATAATAAAAAAGTTAACAACAAGGTAAATAAAGCAGCGGCTATAGCAATAAGCCATAAGTAGTTGGTTTGCTGCTCTAAAAAGTCAAGCTCGTAGCCATCAACTAAACCATCTCTTTTAGAAACAGCTATATAACCAACGGCTATATTATTAACAATAATTGGCGTATTTATATAGGTAAGCTCATCAAGGTAACGCCCTCTTATTGGCTGTTTATTTTTATCAAGCAACGCGTAATGAGCTATATTATTGGGCTTAGGTGGGCCTTTCATTTCAAAGCGGGCGCGTTCTGGCGGGGGCGGTCTCATTGAGCGACTTCTTGGCCCCGGGCGTTCAGAAAATTGACTACTTTGTAGCTCGGTTTCGATAAGGCGTCTAAAGCTTTTATTATCACGGATGACTTCGTCCCATGAGGCACTGCTTTCATATTGCGTGGCGAGCTTTATAACGAGTGGCTCAAGTGCTTTTATTTCTTTAGCATTCACATAATCAATAACCCCCTGACCTATACTCCATTGTATAAGCACCACCAGCCCTGCAATAATACTGAAGGTAAAGCTAAACAAAATTAAAAAAAGCTTATTATGAATTTTCATAAGGGAGTGTTGACCTTAAAATAAAACCGCCACTTATAACTTGGCCACATTTAAATAAATAGTTTAACAACCAAACGTGCAAACAATGTGTATTTTCCTAAATTTTTATACAAAAAAGGCGACCTAAGTCGCCTTTGTATTATTCACTTTTTAAGTGTTTATCAAAAAAATCTAAAAAAGCCTGCAGCGTTTTAACGCGATGTGCTTGATGCGATAAGTAATGGTCGCCATCGTCCAGCTCAATATAGGTTACATCTTTTCCTTCATCATCGAGTTCATCTTCCATTTCACGGCTATGGTAAACAGGCACCACACTGTCATCGCTGCCATGTACTAATAATATAGGTCGGTTGATTTGCTTTGCGTACGTTACAGGTGAGTTAGCCTCTAACATATCGTCATCTGTACCAAACTGCTTTCTTACTATTTCTTTATTAGTAAAGTAACGCGCTTTAAAAACAAGGTGCTCTAAATCACTTACGCCTGCAAAACTGGCAGCACATTTAAATGTTTCAGGGTGCTTAACAACCGCCATTAACGCAGCATACCCCCCATAACTTGCGCCACCAATACAGATTTTTTCAGGCTGTGCTATGCCTTGTTCAATTAGCCAATTAGCACCATCTTGTAAATCGTCTTGCATGGCTAAACCAAAACCCTGAATCGATTGCATTAAAAACTCATAACCATAACCACTTGATCCCCTAAAATTAGGTTGTAAAACAGCGTATCCGTTATAAGCAAGCAGTGCCGTCCAATAATCAAAGTTAGCGTAATCTCGCGCCATTGGACCACCATGCGGAAATATTATAGTGGGTAATTTATCGCCCTTTTTATACCCTACAGGCAACGTTAAATAACCCTCAATGGTTAATCCATCTCGCGCTTTGTAACTAATGCGTTCTTTACCGCCGTAAGCTGTTTCATCAATTTGCGGATAAGCATCCGCAATGGCACTGAGCTGATTTTTTGTTCTGTCTCCTAACAAATAACTACCAGACGACTTTGCTGAACTAACGTAAAGTATGTATTTTTGTTGATCTTTAGTGGTACTTAAAATATCAATATCGTAGTCGTTTTTAGGAAGCGATACTCTTAAAGAACGGTGAAGTTTATCTAAATCTGCATCCCAGTAGTTTACCCCGTCCTCTATATGAGAATCAGTAAACCCTGCAACCTCACCCGTTTTACTAGAATAAAAAATAGAACCATCAAAGTCGTATTTATCATTACTATAAATTAACTCGCGCTCTTTGGTAGTTAGGTTAAGTCTAAACAATGCATCTCGCCCGTTGTGCAAAGCCGAGATATATAAAAGGTTAGGGTTTTTATCAAACCCTAATATAGAAATACTTTGCTCACTAAATACTTCGTAATCAAATAACGTGTCCCAGTCTCCGGTCTCAGCGTTAAGTAATTCATAAGTAAATTGTGTTTCGTCCATTTTTTTAGCTATACGAACATTACCTTGTCTGTCGGCAAACCAATCTGTTACGTTATTACGCTGTCTTTGTACTTTACTTTTGCGCAATGTATTAAGATCTAGCTCGTATACAGCAGGATTATTTGGCACCGTAAAATCACCCTGCACCAAAATTTTATCTTCTTGATCTGGTAGAAAGCTCACTATACGGTCTGCAAATTGTGGCTGACGTTCATCTCGAGAAGGGACAGCTCTAAACGCTAATTTAATCCCATCTTTATTTGTGAGATTGTACGAGTACAAAAGTGTAGAGGTATATTTAGCCCCACCAAATTGGTACTTAATAAACCTAGCCCCCAACAAAATAACGTTATCATTAGCCCAGCTATACCAATCAAAAAATACAGTGCGGTTGTCTGCATTTAAAATTGCTTTTGTGTCTCCTGTTTTGAGATTTTTAACCATTAACACTAAGGTACCTTTGTGGTTTCGAACAAAGGAAAGGTTCTCACCATTGGGAGATAGTTTAATTTGGCTAAAGTCTTTTAAGCCAGCAAAGGCTTCTATTGGTAGTTTTTTATCTTGCGCGCTAAGGGTGTTAAAGCTCAGAAGAGTGATTAATGCAGCAGCAATGAATTTACGCATCAAAAATCCTTTTATTTTTATGTTTTTAAATCAGGTCCGTATTCTACAACTGAGGGCGCTTCAGAACAAATTTATCTTTTGTTGTACTAAAGTAATCGCCACCCATTTTTCCTACAGCATCTAAGCGAGCAGGATCAATATAACCGTTTACTAATATTGCATCATCAACGCAAATACCTACTACATCTAATAACATCATTTTACCGCCACTTGCCTGATCAGAAATAGTAATGACCTCACGTAGTGTGCATTCATAGCGTACTTTAGAAGCCTCGACACTTGGCGGGCTCACTAACAAACTTGGCGCCTGTTGTATATTTGCTTCATCAAACTCGCTCACGTCATTTGGATAGTTAGCACAGCTTTGATTCATTTGTTCAACTAAGTTATGGCTAACAATATTGACTACACACTCTTTAGTCGCCAGTAAGTTAGTTAAGGTGTCTTTGTTGGCTTGAACTCGCGGGTTTACCTGAGTAACACTTAATACAGGAGGGTTACAGCTTGCTACAGTAAAAAATGAGTACGGGGCAATGTTCGCAATTCCCTTCTCACTTAACGTGCTGATCCATGCAATAGGTCGCGGGCTTATACCACCCACTAAATATGAATACACATTGTGATTGGCATTGTTAGTTAAATCTAAAAACATGTTTTTCCTTTTTATTATTAAAACTAAATCGCAATTTAAAACCTTTACGTATTAACAGCCTTAACTGTTTTGTATTTTAAGGTGTTTTATCTAGCAACCAGTACCAACTAGTGAATACGCAAACAAAAAACACAAATAACGTGAACACTAATATACTAACTTTAAGCGACGAGTCGTAATTTAAATGCGTGAAAAAATAAACATAGTGTGGTTCAAACGCGATTTACGCTTAAGCGATCATCAGCCCTTAAAAAATGCGTTCGATACTGACATAGCGACCTTACTACTTTATAACTTTGAACCACTCCTACTTGAAGATGCTCATTACAATGAGCGGCATTGGCGCTTTGTATATCAATCTATTGTTAATTTAAATTCTCAGTTAGCGCGCTTTAATGCAAAGGTTTATATATTTAATGAAAATATGCAAACACTGCTTGATAGGCTCAATAACCAGTTTGAAATAGCACGTATTTTTAGCCACCAAGAAATCGGGCTAAACAATACATTTGAGCGCGACCTAGCAATTAAAGCTTGGTGCCATCATAACCATATTAACTTTCTAGAATCGCCAACTGGCGCTGTTATTCGTGGTAAAAAAAATCGTGATAACTGGAATGAGCGCTGGCAAAAAACAATGCAGGCTCCGCTTGCTATACCTAATTGGAAAAATGTTAATACCGTAAAACTTAAAGATTATGAAACTCCAGCGTTACCTAAAACCTACACGCAAGATGATGATAACTTTCAACAAGGAGGATCGCTTCACGCAAGAGAAGTTATGCAAAGTTTTTTTGGCCAGCGCGGTAAAGGCTATCAAAAAGGGATTTCTAGCCCAAGCTTAAGCCGTACACATTGCTCTAGGCTTTCGCCATATTTAGCGTGGGGAAATATAAGCCTTAGGCAAGTCTATCACACTGCGATAGACGCTTATCATTCATCACACCCAGATAAGAAAGGTTGGAAACGCCCGCTTGCTGCTTTTGTATCTCGTTTACATTGGCATTGCCACTTTATGCAAAAATTTGAAAGTGAATGCACCATGGAATTTAAAGCATTAAATCCGGGATATCACTCATTTCCGTATCGTACCGATGAGCATGTAGAACGCGACATTGAGCGCTGGGCACAGGGGCAAACAGGCATACCAATAATAGATGCATGCATGCGCTGTTTAAAAGCCACCGGTTATATTAACTTTAGAATGCGCGCTATGCTTGTGAGCTTTGTAACGCATCATTTAAATATAAGTTGGCAGCAAGCAAGTTTGCCACTGGCAAATTACTTTTTAGATTTTGAACCCGGTATTCACTACCCGCAAATTCAAATGCAGGCATCGGTTACGGGCATTAATACTATTAGGCATTACAACCCGATTAAACAATCAGAAGATCAAGATCCTACCGGCGCGTTTATTAAAAAGTGGTGCCCCGAGCTTGAAAAGCTTCCTATTGAGTATTTACACGAACCATGGGAACAAACCCCAATGGAAGCATTGTTTAACGATTTTAAACTCGGTGAAGATTACCCAGAGCCGATGCTTGATTTAACGGTTGCATCTAAAGACGCCCGAGAGCGATTATGGCAATACCGAGAGCGTCCAGACGTTAAACGTGCCATAGGCAAAATTCTTAGAAAGCATGTTGCAATCACACCTAAAACAAGCAAAGTAAAAAATAAAAGTACCACTAAAAATAACACTAAGGTTAAGTAATTATGGCGCATAAAAAACTAAACCTACCTCACAAAATATGCCCAGTATGCGACAAGCCATTTTCGTGGCGTAAAAAGTGGCAGCGTGACTGGGATAATGTAATTTATTGCTCAGAGCGGTGTAAGCGCAATAAAGAGTAATTGAAATTTACTGGCGTCTATTTTGCAACATCATCAGAAATTAGTGCTTTTTCAGCCGTTATTTAAGCTTTTTTGTAAATAACGCTTAATGAGTCTGAAAAGCTTACATGCAACGCAAGGAGAAGATGATGACGATTAAAAAAACAGCAAACTCAACGTGGTCTGGTGACATTAAAACAGGCAAAGGCAGTATTTCAACGCAAAGTGGCGCACTTGATAAACAGCCATACGGCTTTAATACCCGCTTTGAAGATGAGCCAGGGTCAAATCCTGAGGAGCTAGTAGGTGCGGCGCACAGTGCCTGTTTTAGCATGGCGTTGTCGCTTGCATTAGGTGATGCTGGTTTTACGGCCGATAAAATTGATACCAAAGCAACGGTAAGCCTTGATGAAGTAGACGATGGCTTTGCAGTGACGCATATAACTCTTGAAGTAAACGCACGTATTAAAGATATTGCTAATGAGCAATTTCAAGCATTGTGTGAGCAAACTAAAAAAGGCTGCCCTATTTCAAAGCTGCTTAATACCGAAATATCACTTAACGCAACACTCGAGAGCGTCTCATAACCGACTATTACCCATGCTCAATAGTAGGTAATCTAAGCCAAGTAAGTTTTTACTTGGCTTTGCATTCATTACCCAACCCTTTTTGAGTTGTTTAAATTTAATAAATCGTTAAGTAGTGCAATACCCATACCTAACGCCGGCCATATCACCCATAAATAATTTGGCGAGGTAATTAAATTAATGACTGTTAATAGTGTTAATACAGCTAAATAACGCTTTAGATTTTCAAAAAATGTAGTTGTATTCATGTTTACTCTCCTCTTTATGTATGAGGTTATTTTTAAACATAAACACAGCAAATACAGCTGTTAAAAGTCACTCAATATTATGACAAGTGTCATCAATTAGGGCTTACTTATTAATCACTTATAACTAGTTAAAATATAAAAACTCATACTTTAACTTGTTTGTGTTAAAATCGGATTTAAACTAACCTTGATGTATATGTTACAAAGGCTGAATTAAATGAATGAAAAATCAACAAATTGCGCAAAAGTTACCTGCAGTAACTGTGAGGATGCAAACACACTTGAATTTGATTTTTCAATGGCCTTCCAACCTATAATAAATTGCCAAACCAACCATATTTTTGGCTACGAGGCATTAGTGAGGGGGCTAAACGGCGAATCTGCTTATTCTATTATTTCAAGAGTGAACGAGGAAAACCGTTATACGTTTGACCAGCTTTGCCGTATTAAAGCCATTAAGCTAGCCTCAGAACTAGGCATTACATCAATGCTTAGCATCAACTTTTTACCAAACGCTATTTATAAACCAGAACGTTGTATACGCACCACATTAGAAGCGGCAAAAAAGTATAATTTCCCAATTAAAAACATCATGTTTGAGTTTACCGAGGTAGAGAAAGTAGAAGACACTGCACATATAAAACGCGTGGTTGGTTATTACCAATCGCTTGGCTTTAAAACCGCGACCGATGACTTCGGCGCAGGTTACTCTGGTTTAAATCTACTTGCTGACTTTCAAACAGATATTATTAAGCTAGATATGGCACTAATACGCGATATTAACCACGATGCGAAACGCCAATTAATAGTAACTCATTGCTTAAACATGTTTCGCGATTTAAATATTACAGCCCTAGCTGAAGGAATTGAAACAGTAGAAGAATACATGTGGCTTAAACAGGCTGGCGTTGAGTTAATGCAAGGCTATTTATTTGCAAAGCCCAGTTTTGAAAATCTCCCCAAAGTTAATTTTGAAAAATAGGTGCTAATTAATACCAACACCTATTTTATGAGTATTTAAATTTAGCTTACATATTACCTAGCTCAATCATCATTGCGGTATACATGCGTAAATTAAGCTCCAATTGCTCAAGCGTAATAAATTCATGCTCTGAGTGGCCTGTATAACGTTTACCCGGCATTGATGGGCCAAACGATACGGCATTATCAAATAGTTTTGCGTTAGTACCTCCGCCAATTGATACAAAATCGGCTTGTTCGTCACCTGTAAAATGTTTAAAAATATCGAGTAGCTTTTGTGCGTGCGGCGCATTATCTAACAGCATAGGGTTGCCTATCACTGTATCTATACTCTCGAGTGTAACGTTATTGTTAGCTTGCCATTGATTAACGGCTGTCTCTATTTGCTGCCTTAAAACATCTTCATTTTTACCAACAGGGCGACGAGCATTAACGGCTAACGTTAATTTATTTCCGCTGCGCTCAATGACGGTTGGAGAAACAGTCATTGGGCCCATAAAGTCATGTTTATAGGCAATATCGCCAAACTGCTTACCGTGAAGATCTAACCCTATCAGTTGATTTACAAATTTAATGAGCTGTCCATCGCTGTTGTTTTCAAGCGCGACTCCATTAAATAGCTCAGCTAAATGTGCAATGGCATTCACGCCAGATTCGGGCTCAGAAGAATGGGCAGACATGCCCTTTACACTAATGACCATGGCGTTATTTTGTTCAGTAAAGTTAAATTCAACTTTATCTAGTTGCTTGGCTTTTGTTTTTAATTGGTTTACTAGTGCGTTGTTTGCATTATGCAGTACTAAGCTTGCGTCTTCTGGTATTTGGCTTTTGAAAGCACCACCAGCAAGGTCGCTTACATACACTGCTTTTTGATCTGATATGGCATTAAATGTAGGAGAAATTAAGCTCCACCCTTTTTCAGCAACCACTACTGGGTATGATGCATCAATGGTTACTGCATACTTTGGTTGCTCGTATGTTTTCATGAATTCAGTCAATGGGCCCCAATCAGACTCTTCAGCTAAGTAAATCATCAGCTCAATGCGGTTATCAAGCTCTATGCCTTTGTCTTTAATCGCTTTCATGGCGTAAAGCGCAGTAGCTATTGCCCCTTTATCGTCTTCGGTACCGCGACCAACTAACTTGCCTGGTTCTGAGGTATCAATAATAAATGGGCTTTGCTTCCATTTACTCGCGTTTGCAGGTTGCACGTCACCATGAGTCACTACGGTGACTTTTTCGCTTTGCTCACCCATACCTATTAACACGGTATGTCCTAAATCTTGGTAATCAAAACCAAGCTCTGCAGCTTTTATTTTTAACAGCGATTTAAAGGCTATAAAGTCTGGGTTTTGTGGTGTGGGTATTGAGTCTTTATTTACCGTAGGAAAGGCCACTAAGTTAGTTAGCGTATGAACTTGGGCATTTTGGTAGGTATTTACTGCGTAATCGGCAATGTTATCTATCTCTTTATTTAACTGTGCTTGGGCGTTAAACATGTATAAAGCAAGGCTGGCTAGAACTAACTTTTTCAAAACAATATCCATTTAATGAGTCACTACGAGTTTTAATTATAACGTGCGAAATACATTACAAATAGCGCTTTGCGGTAATTTAACACACTATTGAGGGCAATATTTATATGGCAGCTTTAAGTTGGATAGCGGTATAATAGATGGCTTAAAATAACTAGGGTAGATTTGTGTGAATCGTCGTAAAAAAATAGTCACTAAATTTCAAAAGAAAGACAAACGCGCTAACGCTAAATTACATAAAAGTAATAAGCCTGCGTATGTGTCAAAAGCTGATCGAGAAAAGCTTGAGCAGCAAAATTCAGTAACTCAAAGCGATGATAACCAAGAGCAGGAATAACCGACTCTTGGTTATAGATATAAAATCACATTAAAATGCGACACTCATCCCAATATTAAACGAGCGCCCCTGCCCTGCGAGCTGTTCAAAACCAGTACTTTCGCCTTTTTTAAGCTGCGCAATGCTCACACCACCAAGCGGTAGCTGATAGTATTCATCAAATATATTATTCACATGTGCACTTAACGTTAAGTCGCCCCATGACGCTTTTGAGCCTAAATTGACAATATTATAGCTGTCGGTTTGGTTTTCGAATCGAGTGGTATCTACGCGTGTTTTAGTATCATTCCATAGCCACGATAAGGTATTTTCAAAGCGGCCCAGTTGTTGGCTTATTTCAAGCTTAGTGTGCAGTGGTTTTATTTGATAAAGCGGCTGGTTTGTATCATTTCGCTTTGCGCGCGTATTGGTAATATTGGCATTTAATTGCCAATTACCGAGTGCTTTAGATTCATGTATATTCGCGGTTAAATCTAATTTAACGCCATACAATACCGCATCTGTATTTGTAAATTTAAGTATATTGCGTGTCGTATTTTCTAAGCCAAATCGATTAAACGACCTGACGATGTCTGCATCAATGTAGTCGGTTGTATCGGTATACCAAATGTTAGCACTAACCCGAAAGTCGTCGTTTTGAGCCGATTTAATATAAGTAGAGCTTACTGTATGCGCAGTTTCCACCGCTAAATTTGGATTACCTATATAGCCATTGCCATCGCCGTACCAACCAATCATGGTAGTTGCCATATTGCTTCCCCCCCAACTGTATCGCTCATACAAATTAGGCGCTCTATTTTTACGAGCAAGACCCAGTTGTAACTCTTCATTGGGGGTAAGTTGGTAATTAAGTAAAACACTTATATCAACCACCGTATCTGATTTATTGTGCTCAATGGCATTAAAAGCAGCAGCGGCATTTGCGTTATTCGGCTGCATTGGCATGGCGTTCATATTCATTGCCATGCCTTCATTGTAAGGCTGAACATCGTCAGCACGTGTCTTTACATGTTCAACACGTATACCTGAATTTAACCACAACTTAGTATTTATTTGGCTCTCATACTCTGCAAATGCTGCAATACGCTTGCGCTGACCATTATTGATATTAATGTAATCGTTAGGCCCCATCATGGCGGAACCTTCAACAGCAGACCACCAATCATCAATTCGGTTATCATAAAATGCCTGTCCAAGTAATAGACTACTATTACTATTTAAGTTTAAACGCCATTTTAATTGTGAGCTTATATCTCGCGCATCAGTGCTCATTGGCATCATGCCGGTTTTTTCTGGGCTAAAAAAACCCATATCGTGTTTTACATCATGCCAGTTAAGCTGCGCCTCCAACTCACTGCTTTTAAATATATGTTTGTACTGTGCAATAGCGCCAAAACTTGTGTTATCAGTCATATCCATATACTGATTGGCGAAGCCCTGATAAGGTATTTTTTGGTGGGTTAACTTAACAACAAGCTGTTGATTTTCGTCTCGTATCGCTGCAGAAAGCGCATGGTTTTGAACGCGATATAAAGTATCAAATACTAAATTTCCATTTCCGTCTTCATAACTTTTAGCATCACTAAATGCACCTTGGTAATTAAAGCTCAAATTATCACTTGTTATACGTGCCCCAACGCCCACTTTTCGTGCATTATTTACGCTGTTGTATTGAGCCGATACATAACCCGAGTGCCACTCTAGATCATTACTTTCGCTGTACTGTGGTGAAATAGAATTAACGCTTATTACACCAGCAATATTATCGCCACCGGCACTTACCGCAGATATACCCGCAATAACATGATAAGCGGTTATTTGATTAGCAGAAACATACGAAAGTGGTGGGTTCATATGATTAGCACATGCAGCGGTTACATCTGCGCCATCTACTAATACTTTTACTCTATCGCCCATAAAACCATTTAAAATAGGTAAGTTTGACACCCCACCCGAAGCAGAAAAGTCTACCCCTAAGTTGGTTAATAATGACTCTGCTGAGCCAAGTGCAAGATGTTTATTTTGCGAATGTCCCTGAACCTCAATAACTTCTAAGGAGGTGTCGTCTGCAAAAACTACAGGAGAAAATATACTGCTTATAAATAAAGCCAAGGGAGTTAATAAATGTGTGTTTGGAGTCGTGCTTAAATCTGCCATTTTATAATTATGCCACTGTAATAGTTGAACTAATTATAATTCGTGTAGCCATATTAAAAGCGCGACAAATTGTCGCACTTTACTCATTTTATATTAAATACGACGGCGTTATTCATCATCAAAAATATCTTCTATTTTTAATTCAAATAACCGCGCTGCTTTAAACGCCAAAGGTAAACTGGGATCAAACTTGCCTTTTTCTATTGCGTTAATAGTTTGGCGTGATACATCTAATAATTCTGCTAGTTTGGCTTGTGTTAAATTTCGTTCAGCCCTGAGTACTTTTAAGCGGTTTTTCATTCGTCGCCCTCATCACAGCTGTAGCGTTTGTTAAGTATGTAGGTACTAATTAAATAAACCGCGCCCATTAAAAACATTATGTCTGGTATGTCAGCTCGCACGTCGATAATGCCACTTAGCTGCAAATTACTATATGCAAGCCCGCCAACCACAACCGCCCCAAGCGTAAAGCCCATTGCGCTTAAATGTATTTTTTGTTGTAACTCATCAAGCCCTTGTAAATTGCGCTTATTGGCTATAATCATCGCAATACCCACTACAACATTTACGACAATAAAAAAGCCACTCACCACGTTATTATGCTCCCAAATTAAAACAGGTCCAAACGAACATAGCGCCAACGACAGTAACCAGATAAGCGTCCATTTAGCTAAATTAGTGGTGTTTATTTTTTGGCGCTGTTTTAACGTTAATTGTGTTTGCATTTTTTAACCCTCTTAAAAAGTAAAGTTCACTTTACTATATTTGTACAAAAACAGCCCAAAGTCAAATAAGCTTTACATAAAGATTGGTTTTAATGACATTACAATGTGTTACAAATCTCTAGTGAAATGTTTCCAGCAGTACTTCTAAAAAGATAAAAATAACAATAGAATAACGTTATTAAATATTAAGTAACAAGTAGCTATGGTATTTAATAAATACTCTAAAAATTAAGGATATAAAATGTTAATTACAAGGCTTATAGTTTTATGCTTATTGTTATTAAGCTTTAACTCATATAGTAAAAATACGTTAGAAGATTTTTTTGATAAAAGCGGATACGTTCAGGTTAAAATCTCACCTAGTGGTAAATATTATTCAATCACTTACAGAGAAGATACTGAAGTAAAGCTGGTTATTCTTGAAAGGGAATCAGGAAAAACAACGGCCGCATTTGCATTTGGCGAAAATCAAAAAATACGTAATGTTACTTGGTTAAATGACGAAAGATTTATGATGTCAGTAGCTAAAACAGTCGGCTTTTTAGATACCAAAGGTGGGCGCCCATATTATGTTGTTGCAAATTACGATGGCTCTAAAAGGCGTGAAATTTTATTTTCAAACACGTCCATTTTAAAAGTCATTAGCACCCTTCCAAATGATAAAGAAAACATTTTAATCACCAAAGGTCACTTTAATGATGATTTTGCTGTTAATGTTCATAAATTAAATATTTATAACGGAAAAGTGGATTATGTAGCCGGCCAACCCAAAGACGACGTATTTGGTATAACTACCGATATTTCGGGTAACCCTAGATTGGCATTTCGTTATGAAGAAGATGAAGTTCAAGAGCTTGGCAAAGGCGATTTAAGTGTTTATTTTAAGAAAAAAGCGAACAGTAATTGGCTGTCTTTAAACCTTAATAAACTAAGCTACGAGAAAGGAGATGCGCTAGGTTTTTTAGGTATGAACCTAGAGGGTAACGAGGCCTTTTTAATGAGTGACTCGGGCAGAAAAACTACTGCTATTTACAGCCTTAACTTTGAAAATGAAGAACTGACCCTTTTAGCGGCAAATGACAATGTTGATATTTCAACGGCAATATTTGGCCCTAACGGAGATGTTATAGGGGCTACGTTTGACCCTGATTACCCTCAATACCAATACTTTGATGCGAAGGGTGAAAATGCAATATTTAAAGAGCTAAGTGACACATTTAAAAATTACCGATTACAATTTACAAGCCACTCTAAAGAAAAAGGCCTTTCTGTGTTTTCTGTAGAAGCAGACAACTCGCCAACTACCTTTTACTTGTACGATACTAAAAATAAAAAAGCGACTTTTATTGCCTCAAGTGCTCCTCAGATAGATAAAAAAAGTCTTTCTATGACGGAACCTTTTAGAATAAAAGCAAGAGATGGCGTTGACCTAAACGGCTATTTGACCATACCAAAAGGGGCTGCTGATAAAAACTTACCTGCAATTGTCTACTTGCATGGCGGCCCGCATGGACCTAGAGATTTATGGGAGTACAACCCTGAAACTCAGTACATGGCTTCATTAGGTTACGCTGTGCTTCAAGTAAACTTTAGAGGATCTGGTGGCTATGGCAGCGAATTTCAGAAGAGTGGTTATAAAAAATGGGGGCGCGAAATGCAAGACGACGTCACCGATGCCACTCATTGGGCTATTAATGAGGGAATAATAGATAAAGATAGAATATGTATCTACGGCGCTAGTTACGGTGGTTACGCTACATTAATGGGCGTTATTAGGGAGCCAGATCTGTACAAGTGTGCAATTGGTTATGTAGGCGTATACTCACTACCAGAAATGAAAGAGAGTGGCGATACACCAAAAAGTAAATCAGGTAGAAAATTTCTAGACATGGTTCATGGGACCGACATGCAAGATATGCAAGCTCGCTCTCCTTCATTTAATGTTGATAAGATTAAGGCTAAACTGTTTATTGCCCATGGCGAGGACGATGTAAGGGTTCCTATGGAACAATATGAAGCATTAACATCAGCGCTTGATAAAATAGGCTATCCATATGAGTCAATGGTGAGAGATGAAGGACATGGATTTCATCAACCTAAAAACATCACTGATTTCTACACTAAAATGGCTGAATTTTTTGCAGAAAGTCTAAAATAATACGCTAATAAAATTGTGCCAGCATAAATGCTGGCACTCATTTCCCTCTCCCTACTAAGAAATTTTTTATATGACCTCCACTGTTTTTATTATTCCTCCACCATTTTTTATTACATTCAAAAATAATACCTTTTGACATTAAATAATATAAATCGTATTTATTTAATATTACCTAATGACTTAACCTCTCGCTTCACTTAAACTAATTACTTCTCGCTTTTCTATATTCATCTCATAAAATTTTTGCATTTATAACCCATTGCATTTTTGGCTTTGGCGTTACTTTTTATATTTAAACATCTAATTCAAAGGGGATTTATGAAGCCTGATGTTACGTCTATATCTAACCAGCTCAATAAAACAGCTATTTTAATTGTGTTGGCGCTAGGCACCTTTATTTTAGGGTTGTCTGAATTTTCGATGATGCCAATGTTACCTCTTATAAGTGAAACATTTGGCACAACGCCTTCTCAAAGTGGTTATGCTATAAGCGCTTATGCTATGGGCGTAGTGGTTGGCGCGCCAGTGTTAATGCTAACAACGGCTAATATGCGAAAACGAAAAGCACTACTGATTTTTTTAAGTTTAATGTGTATTTCTAATGGGCTTAGTGCATTGGCAACGTCGTTAGAGCAGTTAATCATATTTAGGTTTTTGAGTGGACTGCCCCATGGTGCCTATTTTGGCGCTGCCATTTTGCTTGCATCAGATATTGCGCCGCAAGGTAAACGAGCCAGTTTTATGTCAAAAGTATTTATGGGACTAACCATTGCCACTATTGTTGGTGTGCCCATTGTTACGCTGGTAGGCCAAAATTTAAGTTGGCGTTACTGTTTAGCAGGTGCTGCAGTGATAGCTTTTATCGCATTTATTTTAGTTTATAAAGTCGTGCCAAACATAGATAACGCTAAGCCCTCTAACTTATTAAATGAATTTGGCGTGCTAAAAAACAAACTTGTTTGGTCAATTTTAGGTATTGTCATTATTGGTTTTGGTGGTGTATTTTGCATATACACTTATATTGCCGACACAATTTTAGATGTAACAAAAACAGCGCCTTATACTATTTCGGTGGCAATGGTGATGTTTGGCATTGGCTGTACACTGGGTAACTACGTATTAGGAAAAGCCGCTGACAAGTCGGCAATAAAAACCACAGGCTTTGCGCTTGTGTGTACCATTATTTTTGCATTTGCCTATGTTACGGCAAGTTATAATATTTGGATGCTTTATGTGGTTATTTTTTTCATAGGGTGCAGTGTCGGTTTAGCTACGTTAATTCAAAGCCTTTTAATGGATGTTGCACCTGAGGGGCATGCAATGATAGGCGCATTAGTTCAATGTGCATTTAATACAGCAAATGCAATTGGCCCGTGGGTGGGTGGAATTGCGATTGCCAAAGGCGCTGCACCCAATCAAACTGGCTATGTCGCTGCGGTATTATTTTTAGGTGGCTTAGGAATGTGGTTACTTAGCTATTTACAACTGAATAAGTCGCCAGCTATCAAAACGGTTAACTAATCACTATACCAAAAGAGCGGCTTGTAAGCCGCCCTTTTATATTTACACAAAAAAAAGTTTACGAATCTAACGATGCCATATCAATGACAAAACGATAACGTACGTCTGATTTTTCCATACGTTCGTAAGCGGTGTTAATTTCGTCAATATTGATCATTTCACACTCAGGCAATACATTGTTCTCGCCACAAAAGTCGAGCATTTTCTGTGTTTCTGCTATGCCACCAATGAGTGAACCTGCAACCTGACGTCGCCCCATTAATAAAGGCACCGTATTTAGCTCGTCAACGGGCCCAACCTGACCAACAATAATTAATGCGCCATCTATGTCTAATAGCGGTGTATAAATTGATAGGTCGTGTTTCACAGGCACTGTATCGATGATCACATCAAAAGCCGACTGTGATTCTTTCATTTCGTCATCATTTGTTGAAACTAAGTAATGCTGGGCACCAAGTTCAACGGCATCCTCTTGTTTAGATTCGCTTCGACCAATAACAGTAACATCGGCACCCATTGCTACGGCATTTTTAACCGCCATATGCCCTAAGCCACCAAGCCCTACAACTGCAACACGGCTACCTCTTTTAATGCCCCACTTATGAAGAGGTGAATACGTAGTAATACCTGCACATAACAGTGGTGCAACGCGCGAAAGTTCTAAACTTTTTGGTATTGAAAGCACAAACTCTTCACGAACTACAACATGCTTAGAGTACCCGCCTTGGGTCATTTCACCGGTTTCTCTGTCTTTACCGGCATAAGTGCCAACCATGCCCTCACGGCAAAATTGCTCTTCATTGTTGTCGCACTGATCGCAGCTTTTACACGAATCAACCATGCAGCCTACGCCAACAGTATCACCTTGTTTATATTTTTTTACGTCGTTGCCGACCGAAATAACTTTACCAACAATTTCATGGCCAGGGATCAGTGGGTATTTTACACCGCCCCAATCATTTCTTACCGCGTGTAAATCTGAATGGCACACACCGCAGTATAAAATTTCAATTTCTACATCGTTATTTCGTAAATCGCGGCGTTCAAACGCAAACTCTGTAAGCTCAGAACCTTGGCTTTGTGCTGCATATCCTACTGTTTTCATAATAACTCCATAGTTGTTTAAAAATTTAAAACGCATTGAGTATTCACTCTATGGGGTGAATACAAACTGAAAAACAGCCACAAAAAAGCCCAAATAGTATTTGGGCTCAATAACATAGCAATGTTTAAAAAATGCTACTTAGTAAGTTCTGCGTTTATTTCATCAATTAAGGTATTAATACGTTGCGCATTTTTTCCTAAATCGCTTCGACCAACGCGTGATTTACTTCTTATATCAACAAAACGTTCACTGCCTTCATCGACAATACGAACGACAACATCGTCTTTAAAGCCAAACCAGGTTGTGGTGTCTGTTGCTTCTATTAAACCAAGTGATTTATTAGCGCTTACTAACTCCCAGCCTAAATTTTTAACTGCTTGCTCGGTTGCTGCCATTAAATCATTTTTCGTTTGTGCAAAGTTAAGTGTTGTTAGTTCTGGGTACGCTTTTCGTTGTTGTACCGCGGTTTCTTCCCCTGCATATTCAACTGGGTTTGGTGCATCAGCACGAAGCGGTGCAATAGCAACAAATTTAGGCGGATTAACTAAATCGGTTGAAATATCATGGATTGGCGGAACACTTTTCGCTTTGTTCATCATGTTAAGCGGCATAGCAATAGCAACCACAGAAAATATAACGGCAATAATAGAACTACCGAATGAAGCGGTTTTACGCATAAATATTAGCTGCACGAGTAACAATACAAGCGCTGCACCCCCTACATATACGCCGTATCTGAAGCCGGTAAAGGCAAGACCTAAATCAACAACGCCAAACTTGTATAAAGGGCCAGGTAATACAACGAGTAAAAAGGCGATTAAACTCACCAAGCTGACTAAAACTTTCATTTGTGTGCTCCATTTTGTGTGTAATTGTTATTTTGTAAACAGCACTTATACTGCTTGTGCTTGATTTTGGTTTACCATTAGCAACTAATTACACAAAAAAGTCCAATGTTGTGCGATCAAAGTTGGTCAGATTAGGAAAAATATCACTCAATTCAGAGGGTGCAACACCAAACCATTGCGCTAACGAAGCAAAGTATTGCTCGTTAGATACGCTTGGAATAAGTCGGCCACCGCCAACGTCTTGCGGTCCATCTAAATGCTGAGTTAAAAAATCACCATAGATATCCCCTCCTTTAACAGCCCCTCCCATTACTAGTTGATTACCCGCCCAACCATGATCGGTGCCATCTCCATTTGAGGTCAACGTTCTGCCAAAATCAGACATTGTAAAGGTCGTTACTTTGTCTGCCATATTTAGCTCTTGCATCGCATTATTGAACTCATTCAAGCTTTGCGCTAATGAGTTTAGTAATAACGGATGCATATCTAATTGGTTATCGTGAGTGTCAAACCCGCCCATTGAAACAAAGAACACTTGGCGCTGTGTTGCTAACGTAGACTGCACACTAATGGCTTTTGCCACTGCAGCCAATTGCTGAGAAACACTTGAATCGCTAAATGTTGTTACTAGCTCAGGGGCAGTTTCTAACGCGTTGTTCATGGTTTGAGTATTGTTAATGGCCGAATTGAAACTTTTTGCATAGGCGTCACTAAGTGGATGCTTAGTATTGCCCATTATGCGGTTCATAATATTAGTTACATGGTCTGTGCGAGGTTGATAACCACCAAATGCATTTATACGGCTAATCCCACTTTTATTTAATGCAAACGCTTTTGTTTGGCTGCCGGTTTGCCACAGGTTGGTTCCATCTAACGACACATTGGCAGCAAACTGGTCTTGCTGATTTAAACGCTCTAACAAACGTGCACCCCAGCCGCTATTGAGCGACTGTTTTTCACGGCCATACATCCAAGAAGCTTGTTGATCATTATGAGAAAATAAGTGTTTAGGCAACGCCACTGCATTATTTTTGTAATCGTTGTAAGTTGTTGGCGCAAGTAAGGTACCTACCCCACCAACAAAAGCTAAATTAGACTCATTAAACACATTTTGAATAGGCGACAGTGATGGATGCAAACCCACACCACCAGCAAACTGGGTGGCAGTATTTAATGTAATTGGCGATGCAACAGCTAAATTTTGTCGGCTTTGCTCATACAAGCTGCGCTGCTCACCCTCAAGGGGCACCAACATGTTAAGTGAGTCATTACCGCCATATAAAAAAATGCATACCAATGCTTTGTAGTCGCCCAGTTCTACCGCATTAACAGACCCGGTAAGCGCTTGTAATTGCAAACTAGTCAGTGCGGCTGCCGATACACCGCCTTTTAAACATAACGATAAAAATTGCCTTCTATTAATGCTCATTACGCCTCTCCTAATACTGCAAATTAAATTCAGGTGAAATAGCAATCATATAAAGTAAATACGATACCCGTTCGCGATATTGATCGTCATCAAAATAGGCATCTAAATCTAATAATGCTTGGCGTGTGTCACTACTCATAGAGCCTGCAAAATACAGTACGCTGTATTGATCGAGTAAGTAGTTAACCCCATTGCTTTGCAAAGTATTCATATCGTTAATGATGTAAACATAAATGCCATTTGGATTTAAATCGGTGTGCGCCTCTGCGGTACTCCACACTAAATCGGCAAAGTGCTCATTCATGGTGCCAATGAGGGTAGCGTCACCCGCTATTTGTAGCTCAGGAGCCACTAATGCATCTGCTCGCAACTGAGCAGGCTGGTAGTCAGGTCTAAAAAAGTTAAACACCGAACTCGACTGCATAGGCCCTTGCCCATATCGGTCAACTAAATTCCATGTTTTGTAAAAACCTTCGGGTGACTTCGCGTTTAAGTTTCGCCAAAATTGGACTGTTTTAAGAAGCGGTTCTTTTATTTTCCCTTGGTAGTTTAATACGCTGCCGTAATGGCGAGCTTCATCATCTAAATATATGGCTTTGACTACTGCAGCTAAATCCCCTCTTACACCTTCGCCATTATCATTAAACACGCTGGCAATTCGCTCTACATATTGCGGTGTAGGGTTTGATGTAATAAGTCGTTGTATTAGCTGCTTACTAATAAACGGCGCTACATTTTGATGATTAAATAAATTATCAAGCGCTAGTTGTAAGGACTCTTGCGCTCCATACCCTTGGGGAATAACGTCGCCGTTTAATAGCGTTTTTTGCTTTTGTGAATGGTACTCTTCAAATGCTTGCATAGGCGCAACATAGTCGCGACTTTTGCGCTTAAATGTTTCGCTGCCTGCAAATGTCCACCCTGTAAACACACGAGCAAAGCCTTCTATTTCTGCTTGGCCATACGTAGCAATGGTATTACCGTTAGCGTCTAATTTTACAGTGCCATCTTGGTTTAGCTCATCAAGCCCGATAGTAAATAACTGCATGACCTCACGGGCATAGTTTTCATCTGGGCGAATATTTAGGGTCTCATCGGCCTTTTCGTTGCCCAAATGACTAAGGTAAGTTCCCATAATTGGCGATAAAGTTATCGCCTCAAGTAAATCACGAAAATTACCAAATGCATGCGTTAGCAGTAAATCGTAATATGCCACCATGCCCTCAGGCTGGGAACGTAAATCGTTATTAAGATCAGACACAACGAGTATTTCACTCAGCGCAAAAGCGACGCGCTGGCGCAATTGGTCGTCGCTTTGCATGACGGCTTTCCACCACGCGTCTATTCGGCTTATATACCTAAAATCTTCATCGTCATTAGTAAACACTATATAGTCACGATGATAGTTAATGGGCAGTGCTAGTTGAGCATCGAGCCAGTGCAGCTCACTTTGCCCTTGCGCACGTTGTATTTCTGTAAGCGTTGGCCCCATGCTTCCTTGATGCAACAACCGCGCTGCAGAAAATGCATCCATACCATTGCGGGCAAAAAAGTTAACCGTTTTAACGGTGGTGGCCCCTTCGTTATCGGTCGCGGTAACGTTAAACGCATATTCTGAAGGCATGTAAGTTAATGCATCAGCCAATTTAACGCTAACTGAGCTTGCGTTTACTGGCTCACTTAATACAACAGGCCCCGAAACTTGCTGCCAAATCACACTGGCAATACTGCCGTCAGCATCGCTGGCTGCTGCTGTTAACTCAATAGTTTGGCTTTTTTTGATATCGCTTGGCAAATCAGACAACGTTAGTATAGGGAGCTTATTACCATTAACCTTAGGTGTATCGCTTGAGCCTGAACCGCCGCAGGCACTAAGAAAAAAGACTGAGCTTGCTATCAAAACTAATTTATAATGCATGTTAAATCGCCATGATATTTTGGTTTAAGTAGGTAATTACCTACTTAGTTTAATGCATTAATTGAAACACAAAATTTACATTTTTTCCTTTTATTTTTTGTAATCGAAACTTGACTAACGTTCAAAAATGCACAAACTACGGGGGTTAAACAGCCAGAGACCACATATGAAAACAGAAATTAGCTATCAGTTTGAATCTTCGCAAGTTGCCAACCGTTTTTTACATGAATTAAAAAACTGGTCCGTGAACGATGTAAAAACACGCCTTTTTAATGGGGGAGATAGCGTAAAAGTAAGCTACGATTACGACGAAACTGGCTTCGATTATACTATTGCCGAGCTTGATGATTTAGCCGAGCAACATGGAGGAAAAGAAGTTTAGTGTAAAGCAATGTATATTAAACCTGTTTGCGTTAATAATAACAATTTAGCAGTAGCGATTTGATTAAATTGATTTAATTAAAGCTCTATTTCGTCCGGTATTTTTGGCTTCGTACAGCATAACGTCTGCGTTTTTAATTAATAGCTTAGCGGTTACTTTTTCATTATCCATAGCTTTTGCAGTTGCAAAAGCACAACCTACACTAACAGTTAAAACGTTACTGACTTTAGAGCCTTTATGAGCTAGGTTTAGCGCCTTTACATTTAGCAGCAGTTGTTGAGATATTGCTTCAAATTGCTCAGCCGTAAGCTGATTAAACAGCATTATAAACTCTTCACCTCCATAGCGCGCTGCCGACCCATTATTTGATTGGGCGGTCTCTTTTAAAACACGGCAAACTGCTTGCAAAGCACTATCCCCCTCTTGGTGGCCATAAAAGTCGTTATAAAACTTAAAGTAATCTACATCAATTAGCATTAACCCCAGTGTTGTTTTTTGTCTGTGGGCCTCTTGCCACTGCGTTGTGTAAATCTCTTCAAAAGCACGCCGGTTATAAATTTGTGTTAACTCGTCTATTTTACTAATTTTTTCTAGTTGTTCGTTTTGCTTTTTAACCTCTTTTATTAATGAATTAAAACCATTTATAAGCACACGCATTTCTAGAAACTGATTTTTAAAGTGAAGCGGTTGAAGATCGTTTTTAAGCAACATTAAATTGATTGCAGATGCGCCATTAATTAACGGTGTAATAAAAAAGCGGTTAACTATATAAAAGCCAATTAATGAGACAATAAAAAACATTAATAAAATAATTATTAAGTAATTATCAAATAAAATGGGGATACGCTGATGATGATGCTTAATATTCATAAGCAAAATTGGGTTACCATTTATATCTAATAACGTTCTTTGACGCTCTGTGGCTATTTCCTCATTTTGAATTCCATCACTGAGAGCAACCGCTCTTTGTGGTGCGCTGTCTTTGTTTATTAAAGTGTAGCTTAGCTTTACTTGTGCCATCTCGGCCATTTTAGCGAATTGTGACTCCCTTACTTTTTTAATAAAAACAATGCTACCAACAGACTCTCCTGTTTTGTTTGTTCGTTGAATTGCGTGCGATGCAAACATAACAGGACTATGCTCTGTACTCAAAAAACCGAAGCGTTCTGACGTATTTGTTCCATAAGGGAGAATAGTACGATTAGGCAAACGAGTATTTAAATCAAACTCTGGCAGCTCAAAGGGTTGCTCTTGAATATAATCAAAAGTATGCGCATAAACTTGTTTAAAGTTCATGTCGTAAATAAATACACCATCTATTTTGAGTGATTTAAAAGTATCGTCCACATAATTTGACTCAATATAATCTTTATTAAAGCTCGTCATGTAATCGTATGAGTCATCCCACACCGAATAATCGTAATTTAGGGTTTTTAAAAAAACAAACTCTCTGTTTAATGCTATTTCTAGGCTCAATAACTCTCTATTTTGGTAGTCTTTAATGTTTTCATTTATGGTTGGTAACGTAAAAAAGTATCGGTAACTAACCAATAAGCTAGTTACAAAGCACATCAAAATTAGGGTACCTATTATTACAAAAAATCTTAATGTCATTATTAGTGCCTAAAATGTAAGTAGCTAAACGCATTTGCCGCATAGCCCTTATGAATAGTTGTTTAAATGTGCTTAAGTTTTAAATGGCGCCGTTATTAATTTAACGATGATTCTGGCATTAATGTAATTGGCATAGTACAGCGCATTAGCGTACCAGCGCCCAGTTCGCTTTCTACCTCAATTGAACCATTGTGCTCTTTTAACACGTTGTAAACGATGGCCATCCCCATTCCGGTGCCTTTTCCAACTGGTTTTGTAGTGTAAAAGGGCTCAAATATATGACTTTTAGTTTGTTCATCCATGCCGCAGCCATTATCAGCAATTTCAATGTAAATATTTTTTTCGTCTGAAAATAACTTGATGACTATTTTGCCTTGCTTGCCATCAACTAAATCACACGCATACTTCGCATTTAGTAATATATTCACAAACACTTGATTAATTGCCGATAAATTACAATAACTTAATGGCAGCTCGTCATAAGTACATTCAACGTCACAACTTTTTAATTGATTAGCTAGTAACTTAATCGCCCCCTTTAAAGATTCAGTAATATCAGCCATAGCAAGTAAGTTATTTTTAGGTCTGGCAAAATTAAGTAAATTATTTACTATTGCCGCAATGCGATGCAGCCCTTCATGCGTGTCGTCTAACAGCTCATCTAAATCTTCTAAAATAAAATCAATGTTAGCTTCATTATCGAGTTTAACGAGTTGCGCTTCTAATTCTGATGCGGATATAGATTTGTCTATAAATTGCTTAGCAACCTGCATTAACGAATGCAGTGTAGGTTTGAAGTACTTAATACTGTCGAGATTACTCATCACGTAGGCAAGTGGATTATTTATTTCATGAGCAACGCCTGCCGATAACGTACCGAGTGTTGCCATTTTATCGGTTTGCATTATGGTCACTTTCTGACTTTTAAGCATGCTCAGCTTTTCTTTTAACTCTTGATTGGCGCAAAATAACTTACGAGTTTTATCTTCCAGTAATACCTCTAGCTTATCTCTCGCTGCTTTTTCACGTAGATACGCTTTTTTATAGTTATAGTTATAGTTATCTTCAACCATTTGAAGCCTCGTATCTGACTTCAATAACGCACTTTTCGCAGCCATCGTGCATACACTCAACATGGTCTAAAACTACATTAACTCCAAAATGTGAAGCTGCACCATAAATCAGCCCTTCAGCACACATACATAGCTGCCGCTTAGAACGGTAATGCATTAAAATAAATCCTTCTTCAACCAGCTTTGCTTCTATCTCTGGCAAATTTGGCTCGTGGTATAACTTAGCGACTTCAACATGAATAACCTTATCAATCCCCATAATTAACTCTGCAAAACTGTCAAAGCCTTCAGCAACTGTTGGGTGACTCCTATTTAAATGACCAAACAAATACTCACCAAATGCTTTTAACACTTCGGGCATGGTCATAGATAACGCTGCTGCAACATCTTGGGCTAAACCAATTATTTCTTCATCGGGATAGCTTTGCGCCGAAATATAAACGCGACCATCTGGGGCGTTTTTTTCAAGTAAATCATCCCATGCAGCCATTCCACATTTTTCAATAACTAGTGCCTCTAAGCCTCTAAAAATAATACCTTTCATATTTTATCCTTATTAATTGACCACCACTGCTGTAAATCGGGGAGTAGTTTTAGGTCGTCTATAAAATCGAATTGTTCAAGGTTAAAGTTCAAAGCCTTGTTGCAAAACACGTGTTCAATAATAATGTGGATCACCGTTAATGATATGTTTTTTTCTGAGGGTAATTCATCAATTAATTGTGCTTCTACTATGTTTTGATCAAACCCCCAAAGTGATAATAAGTAGGCACTTAAAACAAATTTAGGTACTGCTTGTGTATTTAAATCGCCATTGGTTTTGCTCGTTATAATTAGCTCACCTAAAACACTTAATAACCCAACAGCGCATGCAAGTAATTGAACTTGGCGATCTTGTTTTATAAATTTCGCTAACGATTGCGATAACTCTGCTTTTTTATAACCTTTTTCTATTAATTGGTTAATCGCTTTTTGTTTATTTTTACTGAGTAATTGATGAGATAACTCTGAAAAAACCACAATAGCTCTGAGGTTTATTAAGCCAATGCGTACAATGGCTTCTTTTACACTCGATGTGTGGGTATCAAATCCCATGAAGGCCGAGTTGGCAATTTGTAAAACTTTACCGGCAAGTAAAGGATCATGCCGAACATCTTTTTCTAAAATAGAAATATTAGGCTCGCTTTTATTGAGCTCATTGAGGAGGTTTTGCGTTACACCGCCTAAAAATGGCAGCTTTGAAAGTTGGCCTAAAACAACGCGATGTTCACTGCTAATACAAAGTGTTTTTAACACGGTGGCACTATTTATAACACTTTCTAAGTGAGACTGAGTAAACGGCTTAACAAGATGAAAATGAATGACGTTATTTAACTGGAGCTGATAATTACCACTCATGTCACCTGTAAGCAGGCACCTAAGCGCAGAAGGACAGAGCTCCTTGGCTTGTTCGAGCACATTTTTGCCTGTTGGAAGCTGCATCATCGAATCGCAAAAAATGATATCAGGTAAGGCGTTGTTATTTATATGTTGTTCAAATTGAGTAGCAACTTGAACACTCGACACGTCTGCGCTGGGGCATAAACGGTTAAGTGTGCGTATTAACGCACGTAACAGCAGTTCGTCGTCATCAATAATGAGAATATTGATTTTTAAATCATGCATCTACTACACCTAAAGCTATAACGTACTAGTTTATAACTAAAGCGTAGTATAAATTTATCAATACCCCTAGTTTCAAAGGCGCTAATTAGTAAAAAGTAAACACATGGTTTTATTCATGATATTTACGGATCATCGCCACTTTACCGTTTTCAACCTCTATTACTTCCATCATTATTGAGGTGTACTCTATTGGCTGTTTGTTTTGTGGGTGAATGCCTTTAGCGTGGTTTTTATAACGAATCGCAAAACCGCTATCGTTAAATATAAAAGTATTGAGTAGCTCACTTTCATACAGGGTATGCGCGCCTAAGTAAAAGCTCATGCCTTTGCGCATTAATTCTTTCCCATCGGCAGTGCGAGAGTCATCTACTTGATACGGTATGTGCTGACTGCCTACATCGTCTGTTAATAAGCTAAGGTAAGCTTCAAGCTCTTTAGTACCGGCGTTTGGGGCTTGCGTAGCTGTCATTGTTTCGTAGTAGTGCTGTGCAAATTTGCTTAAGTCCAGTGCCTTTTCAGCATAAACCGAAAATGGAGTCACTAATAGCAAGACTAATGTAAAAAGTAGTTTCATCACTTCTTCCTTGTGGTAAAAGTATTGATTTATTTATAGGTACACTATACTCATATGCTTAAAAATAAAACATATACTTTTAAGCTAATAAATCTACATTTTGCTTTTAACTCTATTCGTTGCCACGCTGTTAGCTGGGTCGTCTGGCCAAAAATGTTTAGGGTAGCGACCTTTCATTTCTTTTTGCACATCGCGATAACTGGTAGCCCAAAAGTGCGCAAGATCTTGTGTGAGTTGTAATGAGCGCTTACCTGGCGATAGTAATTCCATAAGTAGTGGCAGCTTTCCATTAGCAAGCATAGGCGTACTGGTTAAGCCATACACTTCTTGCATGCGCACGCTTAACTTTGCGGGGCCATCTAGCTGGTAATTAATTTTTATATTTGAGCCACTCGGTACCGTTAATCTAAGTGGTAATAACGCTTTTAACGCTGTTTGCTGTGGCCAGTCAAAACAATTTTGCAGTGCTTCAAAGTAGTTAAACTTTTTAAGCTGATCGAGTGTTTTTATATCTTGTAAGTACACGCCTAACCAATCATCAGCCGTTTCTATAAGGTGTTGCTCGCTAATAGTTGAGAATTTATCAGGCATAAACTGACTAGCTAAACTCATGCGTATTAATAATTGTTGTGCATCGGGCTGTTCATTAAATAATGCAAAACCATGCTTAGTAAATAAATTAAGCCACGCTTTGGCACGCTCGCTTTTATCTAGCTTTTGTTTGCTCGGCTGGCTTGTAAGCGTAATAGCGCCGAGCTTTACTTCGTCTTGATGAATAAAACGCGCGGTTTTTTCATCAAATTCACAGCGGGTGAGCTTAGTAAATAAATGCGGTAGGTGCTCTTGTAGCTCAAATGGGCTAAGCGCTGTCGCTGCAAATATACGTGCGCCTTTATGGCCGCCCATGGTAGCAATAGCAAGGTAGTCATCGTTGTGCCAGTAATCGGTGTTTAAATCAGCGCCCGCACCATTAGCAAGTAAGTAGCCATTGCCGCGTTTTTTTGCAATGCGGTCGGGGTAAGCTAATGCTACCAGCAAACCTAAATACTCGGTGTTTAGTTCGCTGTTACTGTCGGTTACTTTTAAACGGCTTTGCCAGTATTTTAACTGCTGTTTAAATACTGGGTGTGGCCTTTGCTGCTGGCTATGTAGCGCTAAGCTTAGCTCGTTGGCGGTGTTTATTCTGCTCTCAAGCAGCGCCACTAAATAAAGTGCTAAGCGATAAATACCAGGGAGTTCTGCCTCAAGCGCCTGCGCTTTTAAAAGCATATGCGCTAAGCGAATATCCGCCCCAAAACCCAGCATGTTACTGCCCAACTTGGTTAGTTTGCCTTTGGAATCGATGGCTTCAAGCATAGTTAATAAGCTCATTGCTTGTGTGCATTGCTGCGCAGTGGGCGTATCAAGCAAGGTGAGTTCGCTAATATTTGCGCCCCACTGTTTTGCTTCAAGCATAAGTTGGCTTATGTCTGATGTGAGTATTTCGGGGTTATCGTGGCTATTGCGTCGCTCAAAGGTTTGCTTTGAACCAAGCCTATAAACCACACCTGGTTCTATTCGTCCTGCTCGCCCTGCTCGCTGCACGGCAGAGGAGCGCGATATGCTTTGTGTAGTAAGCTCCGTTACACCTGTTTTTAAGTTATAACTGGCCGCGCGTCGTTTACCGCTATCAATAACAATGCGAATGCCTTCAATGGTTAAGCTGGTTTCGGCTACATTGGTGGTAAGCACGACTTTGCGCATTCCTTCAGGCGCAGGAGCAATCGCCGCTTGCTGATTGGCTTTATCTTGCTCGCCAAATAACGTGGCAACTAGGCAATTACTTGGCAAATCATTAAGGGCCTGTTGAACACGTAATATTTCAAATTGACCAGGCAAGAACACCAGCGCACTGCCGCTTTGCTCGTTTAGTGCTTGTTTTATTAAAGAAGGAATAGCATCAAGCCAGCGGCTTTCATCTTTTATGGGTATGTATACTTCGTCTATGGGGTAGCTTCGCCCATTTGATTGAATAACTGGGCAATCAAAAAATTGCGTATAGCGCTCAGTATCAAGGGTGGCCGACATAAGGAGTATGGTTAAGTCGTCACGCAGTGCACTTTGGGTCTCTAAAGCAAAAGCCAGTGAGGTATCGGCTGCAATTGAGCGTTCATGAAACTCATCAAATATCAGTAAATCAATGTCGCTAAGTTCTGGATCGTTTTGTAGCATGCGAGTAAGCATGCCCTCAGTAACTATTTCAAGGCGCGTATTGTTACTTACTTTACTCTCACCGCGTACACGAAGGCCAACGCTTTGCCCCACATTTTCGTTTTGGCACTTCGCTAGGTAATTGGCAATATTACGTGCAGCTAAGCGGCGCGGCTCCAGCATTACAATACGTTTAAAATGGCCGTCGCACATAAGCTGTAGCGGCAACCAGGTTGATTTACCTGCGCCAGGCGGTGCTTGTAATAACGTTATAGGGTTACTTTGTAATGTAGTTACGAGTTGTTGATATATGTTTTGAACCGGCAGCACTGCTATTTACCCAAAATTGCTTTGTATGCATTGTAACAAAAACCAAAAATAAACGCGCCGCTAAAGCCGTGTGGTTATAAAGGGCACCATAATCAGAAATAATTACAGACCGCTCTGTACATTTTTTAAGGACATGCGCGCTATATTAATTCCTACTGTGCCAATAAAAACATAACATTATGATTATAAATACAAAATTTAAACTTAACTTATTGGTACACGCCTTGCTCCTTTTATACTGAACGTTAATTAAATCTAAGTAAGGAGAAACTTATGAACAGCGATCGTATGAAAGGTAATTGGAACGAACTTAAAGGTAAGGCGCAACAAAAATGGGGCGAGCTTACTGACGACGATTTAGACAAAATTGAAGGTAGCCGTACAGAGTTAGTGGGTAAAATCCAGCAGCAGTACGGTAAATCTAAAGAAGAAGCAGAGCGTGAAGTAGATGAGTTTGAAAAAACTCACTAATCGCTAACTTCTAAAAAAACCGCCATTTGGCGGTTTTTAATTGGCTATATTAAAGCTATAGCTAGTTTATTTCTGTAACACCAGGATAAAATGTATCAATGGGTCTATCTTCGGGCACTATTTGACTTGACGTAGTACCATCAGCAATAGTGTAAGAGAAAACTTTATCTTCTAGAGCATTACCGTTTGACAATACCCCAACTATAGCGCCTTCAGCATCCTCAGTTAAAAACCCAACAACACCTGTATTGTCAAATGAAGCGACAATAACAGGCTGACTTACACCATCAAACTGCATGACCTTTCCACCTTCTGTGCCGTAGTAAAAGTTACCATCAGAACTTGCTAATAAAGCCGTAGAAGGGGCATCACTTAATCCAGTTATCACAGAGCTAATTATTGGCGCTGCACAGTCATTGACTACACGATGAATAGCAGCATTTGCACCGCTGGTTGAACGTGTTGCAAAGTAGCCATCAGCACTTGGCGTTGCAAATTCAACTGCTCGCACAGGTTCATTACTGCCAGATGAACTTACTTGCACACTTTTAAGTTGATTAGTGGACAAGTCAACACAATTAAGCGCATCACCAGTAAAGAACCACGCATTGTTATTATCTATCGCTAATGCATAGCGAGATATCTCGTCGCTGGTTTGGCCAATAGATCCTTCTTTTTGGTAACCTAAGGAGTCAGTATCAATCGAATACAGCTCGTAAGTATCAGCAAAAAGATCTATTCCTAAGCTATATAATTTACCTGAGGCCGATTCGACATGATTTAATCCAGGTCTTTTGGTACGTGGTAAAACAACTTCTGCAAGCTCGCCAAGCGCAGAATCATATCGAAGCACCTTACCTCCATCTCGCCCACGCTCGCCATCGCTCACAGCAAAAAAGTAATCCCCAGCTGAATTTTTAGTGACTTTACCAAAAGGAAATCCACCTTTGCTAAAGCCCAGCGAAGTCATACTAACCGAACTATCTGCGCGATCGTAGGTGAGTATCGCACCTCGTTTATTCTCCCCACCATCATAACTAAGCACCGATACATAGCGGTCATTAATTGAGTCATCTGGGTCATTTAGGATTGCGGGGTCACCAATAAATAATATCCCTTTATCACCCCCGCCTTGTATGATGGTTTTAGTACTATAATTTGGCTTTGTGATTTCGCTTACAAAAGGTGGCGCAACTGTTAAGCCTGTGTCAGCAACTGAGTCAACTAAAAATTTTGCCAAATAATCAGTGACTGTCATATACATATTATCAGCAACTTTAGAGGGTACTAACCCAGCAATAGAGATATTTTTCCAGTTACTAAAAGAGTGCCTTAATGAAAGAGGTCCACCTGATATCGTTGTTTCGTATAATACCGCAGGCGTTTCTGAGGTGACTCCTTCACAAACACTAAATACCAGAGGCGCCCGCCAAAAGAAAGCACCGATAGGGTTTCTGCAATCAGAAGCGACTTCACCAACCCCACCGCTGCGCCCTGAAGATTCCATTATGGGGGAGTTAGAACTAACAAAATGAACAACCGTATCATTATTCACAGCAATATGGCGTCCGCGAGCCCCCAAGGCACCAAAACCAGATATAACCCATGGTTTACTTAAGTCATTTGAATCACTTGCCGTTAATTCAAAACCAGGCCAGTATAAAGACCCGCGAGGAGCAACGAACACTGATAATAAGCGATTATCACCATTCCACATTAAATTAGTGACAGGAGCAATAGGATATCCGGCGTAGTCTGTACCTGTAGCACCAAATTCACCAATAACCTGTACGGTAAGGTAATCGTCACTACTTGCATCCATATTAAATTGCAGCACGCCACCAGACTGGTTTAAACCTCCTGCATCAGCTTTAACATAGGCTGTTTTGCCATCAGGGTGAAATAGGAGTGTGCCCTTTACATTTCTTATTTCATTGCCAGATGGAAACAGTCGAGGAATACTCATCAGCAGTTCAACGTGATGACTCGCTGGGTTATATTTTAACAAAGCGCCTCGTCCATATAACCCCGTTGATCCTAACACTGTATATAAGTGACCATCATTAGGGTGAGCAACTAAACTCTGACTAAAAGATGATGAATTGATTCCAGGTAAGCCATGAAAACTAAATAGCTCAGTCGACTTAGATAAGTCACTTTCAGAGATAGAATAAACAGCACCCGTACGACTGTCTCCCCCTGTACCACTTAGCATCATTAGGTTATGTCCTGCAGGAAGTGAGATAGCAGCCCCCTTAGGAGGATTTTCTATAGTGATTGCTCGAGAGTAAATGGCAGACCAAAGTGAGCCATCTGATACTGTCAGCGTAATTATATAGCTGCCAACTGCATCAGGCATAAACGTTGGGGTTGAACTAGTTTTATCTGAAAGCGTAGCTGCGCTTCCTTGTGTCGGAATTAAACTCCAGAGGTAACTTAAGCTATCGCCATTCGGATCAGAGCTTTGGTTACCGTCAAGGTTATAAAGCGTGCCTACAAATCCCTGTGGTGTAATACTAATATAAGCATTAGGCGCTAAATTTCGCTCTTTATCGTGAATAATAATAACATCAGGAATACTCACACTTTTAGCGTCGCTAACCACTAACTGAATAATGAAATCACCTTCAACATCAGGCGTTAAGTCAGGGTTGGCAGAAGTTGCATTGTTCAGTTGTGCAACGCTCCCTGCGGGTCTGCTTACAATTGCCCAGCTATACGATAATATGTCGCCATCAGCATCACTCGACCCTGACCCATCGAGTACAAACTTAGCACCTAAATCAACTTGTATATCGCGCCCTGCATCCGCCACTGGTAATGTATTTTTTGCAGCATCACGAACAATAACCACATCACTATCACGCTGGCCCAATGCATCCGTTACGGTTAATTGCGCAACATAATCACCTGAGCGATCTGGGGTAAGCGAAGCAATAGGACGGTTCGCATCCATAATAGTGCTACCACTACCTGCCGGGCTAGACAATAAAACCCATTGGTAACTGAGTGCTTGTAACTCAGGATCACTCGATAAAGAACCATCTAGTTTGACTGATGAACCCGTGCCGGCGGATTGGTCATTTCCGGCATTAGCAGTCGGTGGTAAATCCTTATCAGTAACAATCACGGTCGCAGGTGAACTCGTTAGTACACCATCGGAAACAACAAGCTGAAAAATAAAGTCCCCCGCTAAGTCTGGTGTAAATGACGGGGCAACAACGTTGGAGTCAGACAGCGTGACTGCACTACCTTTTGGTATCGAAATAATACTCCATTGATAACCTAACCCTCTCTCTTCAGGATCACTAGAACGTGAGCCATCCAGGTGAATAATTTGACCTGTAGAAGCAAGTTGCGAAGGACCGGCATTCGCAGTTGGCGGAAGGTTAGACGTTGAGATAGTCACTGTACTTGCGGTACTTAAATATTGCCCATCGTAAACTATAAGCTGAACGACGTAGTCGCCACTTACGTCTGGCGTTATAACAGGATGAAAAGAATCAATATCTGATAATTGCGCCAAAGACGCCTTTGGTTTGGAAATAATAGACCAACGAGGTTGAATGCTATCGCCATCACCATCTATCGATGCAGAACCATCAAGGTGTATAACTTGACCAATTTGACCACTTAAATGACGACCTGCGTCTGCAATAGGCGCTTGATTTGTGCGATGTAAAATGACACTACTTGGACTACTATCATAAACGCCATCATTTACTGTTAAAGAGACAACATAATCACCGGCTACATCTGGGCTTAATGTTGAAATAACAGACGTTGCATTCTGGATTTCAACTGTACTTCCAACTGGAGCTGATACTATTCGCCATTGATAATTCAATGCGTTTCCATCAGCATCGCTAGAACCCGAACCATCAAATCGGATGGTTTTTCCAACCTCATAGGTCTGGTTAGCTCCTGCATTTGCTACAGGTGCGACGTTGGTATCGCTTATTAAAACAGTATCGGCAGCGCTCTGTAAAACACCATCACTAACAATAAGTTGTACCTGATAGTCACCTGAAATATCTGGTGTTAATAGAGCAAAAGGGCTAGTAGCATTTGTAATAGCGGCATTACTACCTGCAGGGCTACCAATAACTGACCACTCATAAGATAGTTGGTCACCATCACTATCTGAGCTTCGGCTACCATCTAACATAACTGGTTGACTACCAGATACCCGACGGTCAGGACCCGCATTCGCTACTGGCATTGAATCGGTATCACTAATAATAACTGTGCTTGGATCACTATCGGTTGTTCCATTATTTACAACAAGCGCTACTTCATAACTTCCTGCTTCATCAAGAAAAAGGCTTGGAAATGGAGATGCTGTATCACTTAATTCGCTCGTACTACTTGGCGGCGCGCTAACAATGCTCCAACTGTAGGTTAAAGCAGCGCCATCAGGGTCATATGAACCACCGCCATTTAGAACTACCGTTGCTCCTTTTTGCAATTGCGCAGAATGGCCTGCATTTGCAATGGGTATAACTGCATCTGTACCTGCATTAGTACCACCGTCTACTGGGTTATCCGATGTATCGCTACCGCAGCCATTCAACAAAAAGATTAAAAAGAGCAAAAATATACGCATAGTGTAATTTCCTCAAACAAGCCAAGCATTTATTAACTAGATTTTTAGCTTAGACAAAGAAATAATTTTTGTACAATTAGAGCTAGAAGTTAAAGGTTGAATAACAAAAAATTAATTTAAATGAGCCAGCAAAAAACCGCCTTATGGCGGTTTTTTTGTTTAACGGCTAAAAAGGACGTTATTTACGCTTTTAATTGGTTACCTATAGGCAGTTGCCTAATGCGCTTACCACAAGCTGCAAAAATAGCGTTACACAATGCAGGAGCATAAACCGGCGTTGCGGGCTCGCCTACGCCTGCTGGTGGTGCATCGCTTTGTATTATTTCTACTTCTACCTCTAGTGGTGAATCGCTCATACGGGGCACGCGGTAATCATGAAAATTACTTTGTTGCACGCGGCCTTTATCAAAAGTAATACCATCGCTAATTGCAGTGGTAATACCGTAAATAGAGCCACCTTGCGTTTGGTTTTTAACGGTATCGGTGTTTACAACCGTACCCGCATCAATAGCCACCCACGATTTAATCACGTTTAAGTCGCCAGCATCAGATACTTCTACCTCTACAACCGTTGCCACATACGTTAGAAAGCTGCGGTGCGCTGCAATGCCTAACCCGCGCCCTTTTGCCAGTGTTCTCCCCCAATTTGCCATACTCGCTGCTTTTTCAATAACATGACGCAAACGGCTTATTTCAAGTGGATAAACCGCTTTATCGCCACCGTAGTTATTATAGTTTGCGTTCTGGCTTGCGAAATCGATAGTACGCGCTGGCCCAATGGTTTCCAATAAATAATCTTTTGAGTCTTTACCCGCCTTGTGGGCAGCCTCATTTATAAATGACTGCACAGCAAACGCATGAAAAATATTTGTGACCGAGCGCATCCAGCCTATTCGGGCTTTTGCTGGTGCTTCACCTCGTTCCAGTTTCATATTGGGTGTTAAAATTGGATTATCAGTAAAACCTAGGTCTAGCTCAAAGCCACCAGGTGCAGATGCCCCTTCTTGAAAGGTAGACATAATTGGCGAAAACGCCGTGCGATGCAAGTAAGCCTCAATATTACCTTTTTCATTGAGTGACGCTTCAATATGTTGAGCCGATACCGCATGATAAAAACTGTGTTGAATATCATCCTCTCGCGTCCATTGTACGCGTATAGGTTGCCCTACTTTCATTGAAATGTAGGCGGCCTCTGCCGAAAAATCAGGTTTTGATTTACGCCCAAACCCGCCACCTAACATGGTGACATGTACGTTAATTTTACTCTCGTCCATACCCAGTAGTGCGGCCACAGTTTTCATATCGGCTTGCGGGTTTTGCGTTGCAGCCCAAATATCTACACTGTCTTTATTGTACATTGCCGTGGCGCAAGGTGGCTCCATAGGTGCTTGAGTTAAATGCGGCGCGTAATAGTCGGCAACTAATTTATTGCTCGATTTAGCCAACACGCCCATGGTATCGCCTTTTTCGCGCACATGCGCTTGCGGCTCACTCACTGTTTGCAGTAACGACTTTTTAAAGCTCTCTGAATTATAATCGCCGTTTTTACCATCATCCCACACCACTTTTAGTGCTTTACGCGCCTGCCATGCAGCCCAGGTATTTTTAGCAACAATAGCAATGCCGCCTTTTGGCTGAAATTGCGGTGCGCCTTTTGGTACAGGCATTTCAATAATATCAACTACGCCATTAATTGCTTTAGAGGCGCTGGCATCAAACGATTTAACCACACCACCTACTACCGGCGGGCGCTCAATAATAGCCACCAGCGCTTTTGGTTCGCGTACATCGGCAGCAAATGTGGCTTTACCGGTTACTAAATCGGTTAAATCTATGTGCGCCATACCAGTATTTATATAACGCCATTCTTTACGTGTTTTAAGTGTTAGCTTGTCAGGCTCTGGTGGTGTAATACTAAGCGCTAGGTCTATTAAGTCTTTATAAGCCAGCGTTTTACCCGAGCTGTGGGTAACCACGTGCTGATTAGCTGTACAGGTTTGTGGCTCAACTTTCCAATATTTAGCAGCTGCGTGCTGCATCATGTAGCGTACGCTAGCGCCCATTTCGCGCAGGCGCTGCATGTTGTAGCGAATACTACGCGAGCCATCGGTATTTTGATCCCCGTATTTAGGGTCGCCCTTACCTTGAATAACAACTACTTTATCCCACGCAGCTTCCATTTCGTCTGCCACAATTTGAGCAATGGCTGTTCGAATTTGTTGGCCCATTTCAGAGCGGTGGCAGGTTATTTCAACCATGCCATCGGGGCGCAGTGCTATAAATAAGTTGGCGCGCTTTGCTTGCTCAGAGGGTTGCTCTAACACGCCAGCAAACGCTCTTGGTGCACTGCCTACAAAATAAGTGCCTAATACTAATGCGCCTATTGCGCTGGTTTTTAAAAATTGGCGGCGGTTTAGGTCAAAGTACGTATTGTCGTTTTTCATACTTCTTCCCCTTGTTCATTTGGGTCAAAATACTCAACGCCCGCAATAGTTTTAGCCGCCGACTTAATCGCTTTATGAATACGCGGATACGTGCCACAACGACAAATATTGCCCGACATATTACTCACTATTTCATCATCAGTTGGATTGGGGTTAGCTGCTAACAAGCTTGCCGCTTGCATTATTTGCCCGCACTGACAAAACCCACACTGCGGCACTTTATGCTCAACCCACGCTTTTTGCACAGGATGGTCGCCTTGCTCGCTTAATCCTTCAATAGAGGTAATATTGCGCCCTACTACAGCCGATACCGGTAATACACACGAGCGCTGCGCTACGCCATCAATATGTATAGTGCACGCACCACACTGCGCCATACCACAACCAAACTTAGGCCCGGTTAAATTTAATTCATCTCGAAGATACCAAAGCACCGGCGTTGACGGATCGCCTGTAAACTCATGTTTATTACCATTAACGGTAAGCGTGATCATATTTAACTCCTTGGCAAAGCGCTTTCAAGGAATGCCTTGTTGCGCGAGAACGGTTTGAATACTTGCTACTTTTTTAGCCTACCACTTAGGATTGGTTTATTGAAATTTTTATCGGTAAGTGGCTTTAATAAGCTTTGGTAGGTCGCTAAACGCAAAAACCGGCCTGTGGCGGTTTTATGTATAAGCTAAATGCTAGTTATTTAGTTAGTGCTAATTTAACCGCGGCCTGCGCATGAATTTGCGTGGTATCGTAAAGGGGCACGGTTGTATGTTGCGGCTCTACCAATAAAGCAATTTCAGTACAGCCTAAAACAATGGCCTGTGCGCCTTTTTCAAACATCCGCTCAATAATATTTATAAACTCAGTTCGCGCTTCTTCATTAATAATGCCTTGGCATAACTGATTATAAATTATGTCGTGTACACGCGCTCGCTCATTAGGCTCGGGTATTAACACTTCAATGTTATGCTTATCGGTTAACCGCCCTTTGTAAAAGTTTTGCTCCATTGTAAATTGCGTCCCCAGTAAGCCTACTCGCGTTATTTCATCGTGTTTTAACTGCGCTGCGGTGGCATCGGCAATATGCAAAATAGGAATGCTGATACTGCTGGCAATGTAGTCAGCCACTTTATGCATGGTGTTGGTACAAATAAGTAAAAAATCAGCCCCACCAGCCTCTACCGATTTAGCAGCTTCAGCTAGAAGAGCGGCTGTTTGTGGCCAATCACCTTGGTGCTGCAATGTTTCAATTTCTGCAAAATCAACACTTACCATACAAATTTTGGCACTATGCAGCCCACCCAGCGCACCTTTCACCCCCTGGTTTAACGCTTTGTAATAGCTAGTGGTTGACTCCCAACTCATACCACCAAGCATGCCAATCGTTTTCATAAAATTGCCTTTTTTAATATACTAAAAGAGCTAAGCAGTTATCCCAAATGTATCTTAATTAGCTGAGGGATTAAGCCATAGCTATTTTTTAATGCCTCTTTCGGTTTTACAAACGATTACAATAGCGGTAATAAAATTAAAGAAAATACCAAGAACAAACCAAAGTAAAGCACTTCGGCCTGTAGATTTAGCCCACCAAGCACTGAAAAAAGCAAAAAATAATACAGCCAATGCACTACGATTAAATTCCTCTTCTAACTTTTCTGTGTCGTAAGACAAGCTCGATAACTTACTTTCTAACTCGTTGACCTTTTTAGTTAATAGCATAATTTTTTCACTTTGCTCATTTTGTGCAGTGACTGTTTCTATAGGCTGAGCGTATGCCAATAATGAGCTTGCAACCCATATCATAATGCAGAGTATAAATTTCATTTTATTCCTTTAAATTATTTAAACTTAAACAGGTAATTAACCAAATTACGTTAATTGAGGTTGGGATAAAAAACCAGTATTTAAAGCTTTTCTTTGTTTATTAAAGCTCTTTCTTTAACTGCAGATTGGCGAATAAAAAACATTATTACGCAGCCTGCAATATTCCCACCTATTAATAAGTTGGGTATGGCTAAAATAGTTATTTGATTAACTTTTCTCTTAGATACAGCCCATAAATGCCAAAAAGCATAACTACAAAGGCCAAGAACAGCCAAAGCTAGCGCTAAGGGATGCACACTTACCTTTTTGAGAACAATAAAAACCATCCCAGAAGCAAGAATTAGTGAAAAAAGGCAGAGTCCGACCAGAAAAAGCTTTACGAAAAAACCCAGAGTAGAAAAACTAAATTCATGGTTAGTTTTATTTGATTGAATAGTATCTTTAATCACAATATCCCTTATTGATAAAGTATAGAAAGCTTATCAAATACCATTTGAGGATCTCTCAAAATGGTTTCCATTTCCTTACCCTATAATTTCACTTAATAAACTTATTGTAAACAAGTGATTAACTAAATTTGAAAAGGTATTAGATAGTACTATGTAATAAAAAACGAGCCTAATTTGGCTCGTTTCGTTCTTTGTTTTAACTAATAGCTGACAGCTAAAAACTGACCGCTGCTCATTTACTCTGGCTCATACCCCAAGTTAGGCGACAGCCATCTTTCTGCCTCTGCGAGCGTCATATTAGTTCGCTTAGCGTAGTCTTCTACCTGATCCTTTTGCACTGCAGCTACGGCATAATATTTTGCCTCTGGGTGTGAGAAGTACCAACCTGAAACAGCAGCACCCGGCCACATGGCGTACGAACTAGTTAGCTGCATACCAATGCGTTTTTCGGTATCGAGCAACTGCCAAATTTTCTTTTTCTCAGTATGCTCTGGGCACGCTGGGTAACCTGGCGCTGGGCGAATACCTTGGTAGTTTTCGCGAATTAGCTCATCGTTACCCAGGTTTTCATCGGGTGCATATCCCCAATACTCTTTACGCACTTGTTCGTGCAGGTATTCGGCAAAGGCTTCTGCGAGCCTATCCGCAACTGCTTTAACCATTATTTTATTGTAGTCGTCTTGCTGTGCATCGAATGCATTAGCTAAGTCGTCTTCTTCAAGGCCGCCTGTTACAGCAAATGCGCCAAAGTAATCAGGTGTGCCTTTTGGCGCAATGTAGTCGGCCAAACAATAGTTAGCAAAGTCGGTTTTTTCGGTTTGCTGGCGTAAATGGCACGAGGTGTTTAACAGCTCTTTGCGGGTTTCATCGGTGTAAATTTCTATGTCATCGCCCACGCGGTTTGCAGGGAATAAACCAATTACACCCAATGGCTGTAAACTACCTGCTTTTTCAAGGTCGTCGAGCATGTCGTTAGCGTCTTTAAATAAGCTGCGTGCTTGCTCGCCAACGACTTCGTCATCCATTATGCGCGGATATTTACCAGCGATTGACCACGTCATAAAGTATGGGGTCCAATCTATATACTTACGCAACGTGGCTATTGGTACATTTTTAAACTCAGTCACGCCCAGCTTTTTAGGCACTGGTGGCGTGTAGTTATCCCAATCAAGTTGTGCTGCGTTATCGCGAGCACGCTGAATGGTAACTGGCTTTGAACGTGGTTTTTTGCGCGCTTGTTGCTCGCGCACTTTTACGTACTCGGCTTTAGTTTTTTCTAAAAAGGCTGGTTTTAGCTCTTTAGATAACAAGCTCGATACCACGCCCACTGCTCGGCTGGCGTTATTTACGTACACGACGCCTTTGTCGTACTGTGGCTCAATTTTAACTGCTGTATGCGCTTTAGAAGTAGTAGCGCCGCCAATCATAAGGGGTAATTCAAAGCCACGGCGGGTCATTTCTTTGGCTACGTGTACCATTTCGTCAAGCGATGGGGTAATTAAACCCGAAAGGCCGATTATATCGGCTTTTTCGTCGATAGCTGTTTGCAGTATTTTTTCGGCAGGTACCATTACGCCTAAGTCGATTACTTCGTAGTTATTACATTGCAGTACGACGCCTACAATATTTTTACCTATGTCGTGCACGTCGCCTTTTACGGTGGCCATAACCACTTTACCGTTAGTGGCGCCTTCTTCTTTTTCAGCTTCTATGTATGGGTCTAGGTAGGCTACGGCTCGCTTCATTACACGGGCTGATTTAACGACTTGCGGTAAAAACATTTTACCTGCGCCAAATAAATCCCCTACCACGTTCATGCCATCCATTAATGGCCCTTCAATTACGTGAATAGGTTTATCGGCAGCTGCGCGGCATTCTTCTGTGTCTTCATCTATAAAAGTGGTAATACCTTTAACAAGGGCGTGCTCTAAGCGTTTTTCAACAGGCCATGTACGCCATTCTAAATCTTCTACGCGTTCGGCTTGTGCCATGCCTGAAAACTTAGGGGCAAGCTCTACTAAACGCTCGCCCGCACCTGGGTCGATGTTAAGGATTACGTCTTCTACCGCTTTGCGAAGTTCCTCGGGGATGTCGTCGTAAACAGCAAGCTGGCCTGCGTTTACAATACCCATGTCCATGCCCGCTTTTATTGCGTGGTATAAAAACACTGAGTGAATAGCTTCACGCACGGGGTTATTACCCCTAAACGAAAACGATACATTAGACACCCCGCCGGACACTTTACAGTGCGGTAAGTTTTGTTTAATGCGGCGTGTGCCTTCAATAAATTCTACTGCGTAGTTGTCGTGCTCTTCTATACCGGTAGCTACAGCAAATATATTAGGGTCGAATATAATATCTTCCGGTGGGAAGCCAATCTCTTCTACTAATATTTTGTAGCTACGCTCACAGATTTCGTATTTTCTATCTGCGGTGTCAGCTTGGCCGTCGGTATCAAACGCCATAACCACAGCGGCGGCGCCAAAGCGTTTAATAATTTTAGCTTGGCGTTTAAACGGCTCTTCGCCCTCTTTAAGCGATATTGAATTAACAATCGCCTTGCCTTGAATACACTTTAAGCCTGCTTCTATCACTTCCCATTTAGAGGAGTCGACCATAATAGGCACTTTTGAGATATCAGGCTCTGAGGCAATTAAGTTTAAAAACTTAACCATGGCCGCTTTTGAGTCCAACATGGCTTCGTCCATGTTTATATCAATAACTTGGGCGCCATTTTCTACTTGTTCGCGGGCAACGGTAAGTGCTGCTTCATAGTCTTCTTCCATGATTAAACGTTTAAACATGGCCGAGCCAGTTACGTTGGTACGCTCGCCAACATTGGTAAATACTGCAATTTGCTGTGTCATGTTGGCTCCTAGTTTAAGTTACAGGCTTCAAGGCCTGATAAACGCATACGTACATCAAGCTCTGGTAATTGGCGAGGTTTAACGCCTTCAAGCCCTTTTGCAAACGCACGAATGTGCGCAGGCGTTGTACCGCAGCAGCCACCCACAATATTAATAAAGCCCGATTTGCCCCAATCTATAATCTCGGCAGCCATTTCAGGTGCTTCTAGGTCGTACTCACCAAATTCGTTAGGTAAACCGGCATTAGGGTGTACTGAAGTAAATGTTTCGCATACGCGCGAAAGCTCTTCTACGTATTGGCGAAGTAAGTCTGGCCCTAGGGCGCAGTTAAGGCCAATCGAAATAGGTTTTATATGGCGAATGGAGTTATAAAATGCTTCGGTTGTTTGCCCAGAAAGGGTACGCCCTGAGGCATCGGTAATGGTGCCCGAGATCATTACAGGTAATGTGCGCCCTGCTTGCTCAAACGCTTCTTCTACTGCGAATGAGGCTGCTTTTGCATTGAGGGTGTCGAATATGGTTTCGATAAGTATTAAATCAGCGCCGCCTTCCATTAAAGCAAGAGTAGACTCAACATAAGCAGTAACCAGCTTATCAAACGTTACGTTACGGTAACCTGGGTCGTTTACATCTGGCGAGATAGAACAGGTTTTAGATGTTGGCCCTAACACACCTGCTACATAGCGAGGTTTTTCTGGATTTTTAGCGGTGAACTCGTCACATATTGCGCGCGCGAGTTTAGCCGACTCTAAGTTTACCTCACGGCTTATGCTTGCCATGTCGTAATCTTCCATCGAAATGGTGGTTGAGTTAAAAGTATTGGTTTCAATAATATCTGCACCGGCAGCTAAAAAGCTGCGGTGTATTTCTGTTATTAACTCTGGCTTAGTGAGGCTTAATAAATCGTTATTACCTTTAATTAGCACGTGCCAGTCTTTAAAGCGCTCGCCACGATAGTCTTCTTCTTCAAGTTTATGAGTTTGGATCATGGTGCCCATAGCGCCGTCTAAAATTAAAATACGCTCTTTGAGCGCTTCACTTAGTTGGGCTTGTTTGTTGGCGGCTTTATTATTCGGCATAGTTGTTAGTCCTCACATCTTGGCTAACTAAATTAATATCATACGGTGTGGTTTGATACACGTAGTAATTTAACCAGTTCGAAAAAAGTAAAAAAGCATGACTTTGCCATGTTTTTGAAGGTTGTTTGCTTGCATCATCATCGGGAAAATAGTTTTCAGGTTTTGGCGCGTCTGGGCTTTTTTGTAAATCGCGCTCGTACTCCCCTTTTAGGGTGTCGGCATCGTATTCCGGGTGGCCGGTTATAAATACTTGGCTACCCGATTTGTTTTTCAGTAAGTAAGCACCTACTCGCTCAGAGCCTGCTAATATAACTAAATCATCACATGCGTTTATTTTATTTATATCAATGTGCCCATAACGTGAGTGTGGCACTAAAAAGGTATCGTCGAAGCCACGGGTTAATGCACCATGTTTAAAATGACATTGGTGAGTAAATACGCCACACAGCTTATTGGGTTTTAAGTCGCGCTTTAAGTTGTAGCTGTGGAATAACGCGGCATGGGCCGCCCAACACGAAAACAACGTAGAGGTAACGTGTTGCTCTGCCCAATCAATAATGATTTTTAGCTCTTCCCAGTAGGCAACATCTTCATACTCTAAATGTGCTAGTGGTGCACCTGTAACAATAAGCGCATCGTAGTTGTTGTTTTTTACCTCTGAAAAATAGCGATAAAACGTATCGAGGTGCTCTTCTGAATTATTACTGCTGCGGTGGGTATCTAGGCGCAGCAGCTCTACGTTTACTTGCAAAGGAGAATTGGCAAGCAAACGAATAAACTGTACTTCGGTTTCTACTTTATTAGGCATTAAATTTAATATAGCCAAACGCATTGGGCGGATTTCTTGCGTTTTTGCACGGCTTTTTGGCATTACAAATACGTTTTCTTGGCGTAAACGTGCAATGGCCGGAAGCTCATCCTTTACAGTGATTGGCATATTTTTAACTCCTACTCATAAAAACTCGTGCTAATTATGAACTGAAAGCAAAAAATATCAACCTCTAGATGTATAGATGTCTAAATGAATTTATTCATTATTACTTAAGTCTGTGGCAAGCAATGAGTTACCCCCTAAAAATAGGCTTAACTCACTGCATTTAAAATACTTACTTTTTAAACTACTCGTTATTACCTACTAGGACTAAATTTTGTTGAGGAGGAATTAAATACTCAGCGCCGTTTTTGGTAATCACAGCCATCTCTTCAACTGAAATGGTTTTAAACTCGGTGTTATTCAAAGGCCAACTAAAAAAACCATCAAAGGCAAACACCATTCCTTCTTTTAGTTTACGATGTGCTGCAGGCCTTACTTGCGCACTGCGAGAACCCCCTAAATTTGGGCCCGTGTCGTGCGCAACATACCCTACTGGGTGACCGGTGTTCCATGGCACAGGCTCTGAGTTGTATTTATTCATTAATACGGTTTGAGCTTGATCCACGTCTATGCCTTTTACGCCGGGTTTCATGGCATTAAATGCGGCAAAACCACTGTCTCTGGCGTTAATCCAATATTGATGAATGTTGGCCGGTGCAGAGGTTTCCCCTTCTTTAAGTACATAAGCAAAACGCTGAATATCACTTACCCAGCGATTGTAGAGCTTTACACCAAAATCAATTTGAATTACGTCACCCGGCATAATCACTTTATTTGTAGAATGCGAATGTCCGCGGTCGGGGCCTGAGTTTACGTTGGGGTTTTGGTCGGCAGCCCATGCGTCGGTTACGCCTCGTGCTTTCATTTTAGCTTTTAAAAATTTAGCTACATCGGCATCGGTGGTTTTACCCGGAATAATAGTTTTATAAGCCTCTATTTGCCACGTTGCTGAAAGCATTGCAGCCTCTTTCATTATTTCAACCTCCGCTGGTAATTTAATTGAAAGCCATTGATAAACGACTTCTTCAGAAGATACGAGTTTTGCTGTGTGCTTTGCGCCTAATAAGCTCGCTAGTTGCTTGTATTGTGAGTGCGATAAGCCATCAGCCTGCGCGTTAAGGTCAGAGACATTTATTGCAATGCGCTCAAAAGGCTGCTTTTTTATAAACTCAGCCGCGTATTTTAACGCAGACACACTGCGTGGCACTGAGATCACTTTTTCATGTATATTTAGCTCGTCGAGTGCTTTTGCTTCGCTTGAAGGTGAGTAAGCAACTGAATGAAACGCCCCTTTATTAAAATAAAATAAATAAGCCGCTGGCGAACCTGCGTTTTCACAGCCAATATGCTCAGCCAATGGGTCGTTGTTATTTTCTCTACAAACAATAAGCCAAGCATTTACCTTAGCCGCTTTTAACGCGTTTGGCAGGAGCTGGTTTATTCTTTGTTTTCTTATTTCGGGCCAAGGTGAGTCTGCTGCATTTGCTTTGGAATTTATTGTAAATAGTATTAGCAAAGGCAGTATTGTTATTATTTTTTGTATGGTCATGGGTTTTTCTTATTTTTACTATGGTTTAAATACGTTAGCACACCCAAATAAAACTATACATTTAACAAGGTAAAACGATAAACAGATATTCCCACCCGCCATTCGTTGACTGTTTCACCTCTCAACAACTACAATACAACATTGAAATTTTTATTATTATTTGAAGGCTTTCCTCCATGGTTTTACCTGATAAGTTTATTTTCTCGATGAGTCGAGTATCTAAAGTTGTGCCGCCCAAGCGCACAATTTTAAAAGATATTTCGTTGCACTTTTTCCCTGGCGCCAAAATTGGTGTGCTTGGTTTAAATGGTTCTGGTAAATCGTCATTGCTACGCATTATGGCCGGTGTTGACCAAGACTTTGAAGGTGAGGCGCGTCCTCAGCCAGGCACTAAAATTGGTTACTTACCGCAAGAGCCAGTACTAGACGAAAGCAAAACAGTACGCGAAATAGTTGAAGAAGCTGTTGGCGAAGTAAAACACGCTCTTTATCGCCTTGACGAAGTGTACAACGAGTACGCAATGGAAGGTGCTGACTTTGACGCACTGGCTAAAGAACAAGGTGAATTAGAAGCAGTTATTCAAGCGCACGATGGCCATAATATCGATAACGTACTAGAGCGCGCTGCTGATGCACTTCGTTTACCTGAGTGGGATGCTAAAATTGAGCACCTGTCAGGTGGTGAACGCCGCCGTGTTGCTATTTGTCGTTTGTTACTAGAAAAGCCAGACATGCTTATTCTTGATGAACCAACTAACCACTTGGATGCTGAGTCGGTTGCATGGCTAGAGCGCTTCTTACATGACTACGAAGGCACTGTAGTGGCAGTAACGCATGACCGCTACTTCCTTGATAATGTAGCTGGCTGGATACTAGAGCTTGACCGTGGTGAAGGTATTCCGTGGGAAGGCAACTATTCGTCTTGGCTTGAACAAAAAGACGCGCGCTTACAGCAAGAACAAAAATCTGAAAAAGCACGTCAAAAATCAATTGCTCAAGAACTTGAATGGGTGCGTTCAAATCCTAAAGGCCGCCAAGCTAAGTCAAAAGCACGTATGGCACAGTTTAGCGAACTACAGCAATCTGATTACCAAAAACGTAACGAAACAAACGAGCTATTTATTCCACCTGGTCCACGTTTAGGCGACCAAGTATTAGAAGTGACTAACTTACGTAAAAGCTTTGGCGACCGCGTATTAATAGACGACTTAAGCTTTACCATGCCAAAAGGCGCTATTGTGGGCATTATTGGCGCCAACGGCGCAGGTAAATCAACACTATTTAAAATGTTAAGTGGCGAAGAGCAGCCAGATAGCGGTAGTGTTAACGTTGGTGAAACCGTACAACTAGCAACGGTTGATCAGTTCCGCGACGATATGGACGAAAGCAAAACAGTATTCCAAGAAATATCTGACGGACAAGACGTACTAAAAATTGGTAACTTTGAATTCCCAAGCCGTGCATACGTTAGCCGTTTTAATTTTAAAGGTAACGATCAACAAAAGTTTGTAAAAGACTTATCGGGCGGTGAGCGCAACCGTTTACACCTAGCTAAGCTGTTAAAAGCAGGTGGCAACGTGGTGCTTCTGGATGAGCCAACCAATGACTTAGACGTTGAAACATTACGTGCTCTTGAGAATGCTATTTTAGAGTTCCCTGGTTGTGTAATGTGTATATCGCATGACCGTTGGTTCCTTGACCGTATTGCTACGCACATTTTAGATTACCGCGATGAAGGGCAAATTAACTTTTTCGATGGTAACTATACTGAATACGAAGAGTGGCTTAAAAAAACCTATGGTGCAGAAGCAGCTCAACCAAAACGTATTAAATACAAAAAGATTGGTTAATCGCTAAATTAACTGAAATACTCTTAAAACCCTGCTTTTGCGCAGGGTTTTTTTATAACATAAAAACATCCGTTAATTTCGTGCTAGCATCTATTTAATTACAGGCTATGATTAATAAAAACAATAAGGCAAAGTTATGCAAGAACGTCGTCAATTTTCTCGTATTTTATTTTCAACCGATGCACACATAATTTTTCAAGAAAATGAGTACCCATGTACCCTGCTTGATATTTCATTGCACGGCGCGTTGATCAGCAAATGTGATGTGTTAAATGATCAAACAGAGAACGATGCAATACTGCGTTTTATTTTACCCGACAGCGAAATTGAAATAAAAATGGAGACAACTATTTGCCATATAGAAGCCAATCACATTGGTTTAAAATGTAAGCATATTGATATTGATAGTATTTCCTACCTAAAACGACTGATAGAGCTAAACTTAGCGGACGATGAGTTACTTCATCGTGAATTAGCGATGCTTATTCACGACTCACAATAGACTCTTTAAGGTGAGTTGATTACCATAAGGTAAACTTTATAGCCTATGTGAACATGAACTTAAATCCTCATTTACCGTTAGTGTACCATCCAAACTACTCGTTTAGTTTTGATCCTAAGCATCGTTTTGCAATGAGTAAGTTTGCAAATTTATACGCACACGTTAAAAAACTAGGCTTAATTGGCAATAACCTCACACAGCCTATTTTAGGCTCTCCCGAGCCTTTAGAGCGAGTACATTGCGACAACTATATTCACGATTTATGGAACAACCGCTTAGACGATAAAGCCATGCGCCGCATAGGATTACCTTGGTCACCCCAGTTAATGGCGCGCACTTTTACCGCCCCGCAAGGTACATTACAAACCGCACGTTTAGCGCTAAAACACGGTATAGCCTGTCACCTAGCAGGAGGCACGCATCATGCGAACTTTGATTTTGGCTCAGGTTATTGCATGGTGAACGATCTAGCCTTTACCACTCAAACCTTGATTGATAGCGGTGAAGTAACCAATGTGCTTATTTTTGATTTAGACGTACATCAAGGTGATGGCACCGCCGCTATGCTTGCACATCAGCCCTATGCCTATACCTGTTCAATACACTGTGAAAAAAACTTCCCGTTTAGGAAGTCGGCCAGCGATTTGGATATTGGCTTGGCAAATCATATGCAAGATGCAGAATACTTAGCTATTGTTGACGATACCTTAAGCTACCTACTTAAAGAACTAAACCCAAGCTTAGTGCTGTACGATGCTGGTGTAGATATTTGGCAAAACGATGGCTTAGGTAAATTAGACATAAGCTGGGATGGGATTGCTAAACGTGATCATCTGGTTTTAAAACGCTGCCTTGAGCACAACATACCTGTGGCAACTGTTATTGGTGGCGGTTACGATAAAGACCACCTTCGCCTTGCGCAGCGCCATGGCATAGTGATTGAACAAGCAGCACGTTTTTAAAATGAAATAAAAACCCAATATTGTTGTTCTTATTCGCTAACAAAATAAAAGCGACACGTTTATGAAACACATTTTTGCAGCTATAACACTTATCCTTTTAAGTTTAGCAGTCTTTGCGGAGCAGCCTGCTCTCGACTCAAACCACCCTAAACTACCACCTTTAACATTAAACATGGCCGATGGTACAAATATAAAAACTCAAGAATTATTAGGCCAACCTTATGTTTTACATTTTTGGGCTACATGGTGTCCTTATTGTAAAAAGTTACAACCCGCCCTTCAAAAAATACACAACATGGGCTTAAACGTAATAGCTGTAAGTTTTAAAGAAGATGATAACGCCATCCCCGCCAAAGCATTAACCAATAGGGGCTATACATTTAAAACCGCAATACAAGCCGATGAAATTGCGACACAACTAGGAATACGCGGCACACCAACTACATTGTTTATAAATGAAAAAGGCCATGTTGTTTGGGTTACTAATTCGTCAAACCCCGATAATACAAACCTATATTTAAATGCTCGCACTCTACTAAACTCAATCAAAACAAAATAGGTGAATAATTTGATCGGGATAATACGTATTAAAATATGAGTTATATAAACTTTATACTACAATTTAAGCCTATAAATTAATTGGGGTTATTATGCGTTTAATATTTACTTTATTGTTGCTTTTGTTCAGTACAACAGCGTTTGCTGAAGAAGAAAAGGTAGAACTTCCACCACTAGACCCTAGCTACAATGCAGTACACCCCATGGCACTTGTGAATAGAGGGTCTTCCATCTTTGCTATTAATCTTCCTTCTTATAGATCACCACACGACCTGCAAGTTGTTTACGAAGTAAAAAACTCAAATGTTGCTTTTTTAAGCTTTGTGAAAAATGCAGATATGATCACTATAAAACCGCAAAAGTTTAATATTCAACATTTAATGCGCGGGGACGAAATAACAATTATAGCCGACGTATACGAAGGTGATTATCGTCAAGGGGGCAGTTTAATTTATGAAGCCAAGCAACTTGAGCTTGATAAGCAACTGTACGCCAGAGAACTCGATGAGCTAAGCGAATCTTCGCAATGGCATGAGTACGATATGATTGAGTTAAACGGTACAGAGCGTATTTATGTACATAAAATTCAAAAAGCTCCAAGCTTTAACCACTTAATATTTGTGGACTTGGTTAATGCTTGTATGCAGAAGGTTCGCACATCAAAGCGTGTTCCTCCTGAAAACGAACTCACCTACAAATTTATAAACTGTGGAACCTTAAAGCCTCTTTTTTATGATGGCGAAAGCTTACTTAAATAACCTATTTGCTCTTAGGTATAATTAATAGGTATTAAATTATAAGATGAAATTAAAAGACAGTTTTTTAAAGCGAGTACGTATGTTGTTGCTAGGTTATTTTTTTGATTATACCAATTTGCCTAATTAAGTGATGTACTTTGAGGGATGGAAACGCGTTGATAGCTAAGTACTACGTTAGCTGTTTGGTTGTTCTGAATGAGAGTTTTGTGTTATTGATAGCTAGACCCTTAGCCCCGCAAAATGATTAAATATTATTGCAGATTGGTATGAATAGCTATAGGAAATGAAATTACTTTAAAGTAGCAGAAATAAAAACGGCCCAAACTCAACAAAATTGAATTTAGACCGTTTACACACTAATAATATCTTCACACACAATATAAAGATTCTGGTTTTAGACTGCGTGGCAGTTGTAGGAAAATAAAAACAACCCAAGTTAAGTCACCACCGAACTTGAGTTGCCTTTCACACTGACAACATCTTCACACACAATATAAAGATTCTTTGTATTAGTAATACACTAACGAATTCTGGCCATTGCCTATAAACACGCTTTTACCACACTAGAGCTACTAATTAAGCCCTTAACTGTGTCTATGGGTTAACTTTAGAGTTATTACTCAAATTTCACAAGCGATAAAAATAAACCTGATAGATGAAAAAAACTAAACTATAGACCTTAGTCTAATAGCCATGCTTTTTAGTAACTAATTATCTGCCTGTAAGGTACTAGATAAGTCTTTACTTTATTGGCATAGAACAACACAACGCCCTAGTAAAGAACAAATTAAATTATTGTTTTATAAGTATTATTTATAAATAAGCTAGTCTGTTTCTTATTAAATAAAATGAACTTTTTCAAATTGAACTTGTATTAGCCCTCTAAAAAACAGGCACAAAAAAAGCGCTATAAAAGCGCTTTTTGGTCTAAAAAAATATTTAAATTATTTGGTTTTCTTTCCAAGCTTGCTCTTTAGCTAAGCGCTTTTTACGCTTGTCACAAGGATCATCGCAATCACAGGCTTTGTCTATACCCACCGAACCTAATCCACCACAGCTACTCGCCATTGATTTTTTTTGCACGATCATACCTACAGCCATTGCTGTAACAATTAAAATTAGTAAGCCAAAAGTAAGAAAAAAAAGTGACATTGCTTAGCCCCTATTGATCAGCAATAAATTAAGCTCAAACTATTTTTGAGCAGTTGATATTATATACCCAACCTCTATGGAAATAAACCAGCTTTAAACACTTACATGTAGGGTTCAAATGCAGGACTTGAATACGTAACTAAGCCATCAGGCGATTTAGCAATCAAATACACAGCCAAATTATTATCTTGTGCATAAGCTTGCGCTTTTTCCATCCCCATAACGGTTAATGCAGTTGCTAAGCCATCTGCGGTCATTGCACTTGGGTGTAATACCGTTACAGAAACTAGGTCGTGCTTTATTGGCATTCCCGTAAGCGGATCAATCAAGTGCGTGTAAGTTTCGCCATCCATAATATAAAAGATGCGGTAATCACCAGAGGTTGCAATTCCCATTGTGCCAGGTAACAAAATACGGTGCACTTCACGCTTACCAGGCTCTGCATCAGGTTGCTCTATTGCTATTACCCATCCTTGACCATTCGGCTTTTCACCAGATATACGAAGCTCACCACCAATTTCAACCATGTAGTTAGTAATACCGCGTCTTTCTAATAATTGCGCAACTTTATCTATGCCGTATCCTTTTGCTGTTGCAGAAAATGATAATTCAAGCCCATCAACTGTTTTTGCTAAGCCTTGTTCATTTAAAACAAGCTTATCTACACCAATGTTTGCAATCATTGCCTGAAGCTCACTATCGGTTGGTCGGTTGGTCGGCTTTTTATCAGGGCCAAATCCCCATAAATCAATTAATGGTCCCATTGTTACATCAAGTGTATTGGTAGATTCACCGATCCGAATTGATTCGCTTATAACAGCCCTGAAGTCTTCACTTATTGGCATAAATTGATTTGCTGGCAAGCGATTAAATGTATTTATCTCCGAGTCTTTAATGTATGTAGACATAGACTGGTTTACGTTGACTAATACAGCATCTATTTGTTCTTGTATTTGAAGAGCAGATATTTCCTCTTGCTCGTCATAGTATTTAATATGATAGTTAGTCCCCATGGTTTTACCTTCTAAATAGGTTTCCTTTGGAACCGATTCTGCGCATCCAGATAACAGTAAAGTCAGCGTAATAATAAATAAGGCGATTATGCCCTGGGGAGTATTTACTTTGTTCATAACAACCCTACTTAATAGGTTAAAAATTAATAAATAATAATAAAAAAGCCTCGTAACACACAGTGCTACGAGGCTGATATTTTAACCAAAACTAATCTGTTTTGATATGCGTGTTAGCCACCGAAATCATCTAATAAGATATTTTCGTCTTCAACACCTAAATCTTTAAGCATATTGATAACTGCCGCGTTCATCATTGGAGGACCACACATGTAGAACTCACAATCTTCCGGCGCTTCGTGCTCTTTAAGATAGTTCTCAAATAACACGTTATGGATAAAGCCAGTATAGCCTTCCCAGTTATCTTCAGGTTGTGGATCTGAAAGCGCTGTGTGCCAAACGAAGTTATCGTTTTCAGCAGCTAGACCGTCAAAATCTTCAACGTAGAACATTTCACGCTTAGAACGCGCACCATACCAAAAACTCATCTTACGCTTAGAATTTAAACGTTTAAGTTGATCAAAGATATGTGAACGCATTGGTGCCATACCTGCACCACCACCTACAAACACCATTTCAGCGTCAGTTTCTTTAGCGAAGAACTCACCAAATGGACCTGAAATAGTAACTTTATCACCTTCTTTAAGTGACCAAATGTACGATGACATTTTACCACAAGGTAGGCTTAGGTTTCTTGGCGGCGGCGTAGCAATACGCACGTTAAGCATGATGATGCCTTCTTCTTCTGGGTAGTTAGCCATTGAGTAAGCACGAATTGTTTCTTCGTCTACTTTTGACTCCAGGTCAAAGAAACCAAAATGATTCCAGTCGCCACGATACTCTTCAGGAACATCGAAATCTGCGTATTTAACATGGTGAGCTGGTGCTTCTATTTGGATGTAACCACCCGCACGGAAAGGCACTGATTCGCCATCTGGAATTTGTAGCTTCAATTCTTTAATGAACGTTGCTTTGTTATCGTTAGAGATAACTTCACAATCCCATTTTTTAACACCGAAAATTGACTCTTCAAGTTCAATTTCCATGTCATTTTTAACATTTACCTGACACGCTAAACGACAACCTTCGCGGGCTTCACCTTTAGAAATGTGATCAAGTTCAGTTGGTAGAATATCGCCGCCACCTTCTTTTATGTGAACACGACACTGGCCACAAGAGCCACCGCCACCACAAGCAGAAGATACGAAAATACCCGACTCAGATAGTGCACCTAAAAGCTTACTACCTGCTGATGTTTTAATGGCTTTATCTGCATCGCCATTAATACCGATGATGATATCACCGCTTGCAACTAGTTTAGACTTAGCACCAATGATGATTAGAACTAGTATTACAACGATAGCGATAAAAACACCAACGCCTAAGAAAATATCCATGATTGACCTCGCTATTATTACAGTGAAATACCAGAGAATGACATAAAGCCAAGACCCATCAAGCCAACAGTGATAAAGGTAATACCTAAACCACGTAAACCATCTGGTACGTCTGAATACTTCATTTTCTCACGGATACCTGCAAGTAATGTAATTGCAAGCGCCCAGCCCACACCAGCGCCAATACCATATACAACAGACTCGCCGAAGTTATAGTTACGCTCAACCATGAAAGCTACCGCACCAAAGATTGCACAGTTAACTGTGATCAATGGTAAGAAAATACCTAATGCGTTGTATAGTGGTGGAAAGAACTTATCTAATGCCATTTCAAGAATTTGCACTAGTGCTGCAATAACACCAATGAAAGTTAAGAAACGTAAAAAGCTAAGATCTGCTTCTGGGTAACCAAGCCACTCAAGTGAACCTGGTGCTAATACCGCATGGTAAACCAAGTTGTTAACTGGTACAGAAATACCTAAAACAACAATAACCGCTACACCTAGGCCAATTGATGTAGTTACTTTTTTAGACACGGCTAAGAAAGTACACATACCTAGGAAGAACGCTAAAGCTAAGTTTTCAATAAAAACGGCTTTTACAAATAAACTAATATAATGTTCCACTTATCGCCCCTTACGCTTTAGCTTCTACTTGGTCTTTCTTATAAGTACGAAGTACCCAAATGAATAAACCAATGATGAAGAATGCACTCGGTGGTAAGATCAATAGACCCATAGGTTGGTACCAACCACCATTTTGTACTAATGGAATAATATCAACACCGAATAGTGAACCCTTACCAAATAGCTCACGAATGAAACCAACAGTAAGAAGTACTACAGAGTAACCTAATCCGTTACCAATACCATCAAGGAAAGACATTAATGGTGGCGACTTCATCGCATAAGCTTCAGCACGACCCATCACGATACAGTTAGTAATAATTAGACCAACAAATACAGACAGCTCTTTTGCCGTAGCGTAAGAGAAAGCCTGCAGTACTTGGTCAACTACGATTACTAATGACGCAATAATTGTCATTTGTACGATAATACGTACTGACGATGGGATGTGGTTACGAATAGTCGAGATAAAAAGGCTTGAAAACGCGGTTACCAATGTCAAAGCTATTGACATGATTAATGCATTTTTTAAGCTAGACGTTACAGCCAGCGCAGAACAAATACCGAGTACTTGAAGTGCAATTGGGTTGTTAGCGAAAACTGGCCCAAACAGGACCGCCTTCATTTCTTTAGTATCAGCCATTATTTCAATGCTCCATTACGTACTTTAGCAAGGAAAGGGCCAAAGCCGTTTTCGCCGGTCCAAAAATCAACCGCGTGATCAACACCGTTAGATGTTAATGTAGCACCTGAAAGACCATCGATTTTATGCTCATCACCGCCCGCAGTTCCTTTAACGATCTGGATTGGTAACTCTTTACCTTCCCAAGTTGCAGTCCACTGTGGGTTTTGAATTTCACCACCTAAACCAGGTGTTTCATTATGCTTGTAGAAGATGATGTCCTTAATTGTTTCGCCATCGCTTTCAAGCGAGATAAAACCGTACATCAAACCCCATAAACCATAACCCTGGATAGGAAGGATAATTGCATCAGTAGAGCCATCGTCTTTTTTAGAGATATAAACAGGCGCACGTTTGGTAATACGTTGAATACCAGCGATGTCCTTAATACCATTCTCTTTTAAAGATTTGCTTAGCTCTGCATCATATTTGCTTTTTTCAAAGTCAAAGTCTTCTACAGGATCTGCAAAATCACCGCTTTGCATATCTATAAAGCGTGTTTCGATTTTAGCTTCAAACGTTTCAGCAACGTTATCAACTTTGCTAATGCCTGCAGCAGCTAAAATATTACTTTGAATATCTTTTGCCTTATTTGCTTTTTGCAAAGGACGAAGTTGTACAGATGTTAGCGATACAATGACTGCACACACCAAACATAATGAGACAACAACAGCTAGCGTTTTGCCAATTGATTCGTTATTACTAGACATTACGTGCCAACCTCCGCTTGATATTAGCTTGCACTACAAAGTGATCGAATAATGGTGCAAACAAGTTAGCAAACAAGATTGCCAGCATGATGCCTTCTGGGTATGCAGGGTTAACAACACGGATCATGATAACCATAAAGCCAATAAGCGCGCCGTATGCCAATTTACCTTTATCAGTAAATGCAGCAGATACAGGGTCTGTAGCCATAAAGAACATACCAAATGCAAAACCACCTAGCACCATGTGCCAGTACCAAGGCATAGCAAACATTGCGTTAGTTTCTGAGCCAATTGTATTTAGTATTGATGATGTGATCACCATACCTAGGAATACACCTAGTACAATACGCCACGAAGCTATACGAACGTAGATTAAGAACAAACCACCAATAAGCACAGCAAGCGTTGACGTTTCACCCATAGAACCTTGGATAAAGCCGTAGAACGCATTCCACCACATTTGCATGTTAGCGTAACCTAAGTCACCACCTAACGTACCTGCAAATGCTTGACCTAGCATAGTTGCACCAGAGAATGAATCTACTGCTGTCCATACGGTGTCACCTGAAATTTGCGCTGGGTATGCGAAGAATAAAAATGCACGACCTGCAAGTGCAGGGTTTAAGAAGTTACGACCAGTACCACCAAATATTTCTTTTGCGATTACAACACCGAAAGTAATACCTAGTGCAACTTGCCATAAAGGAATTGTTGCAGGCAAAATTAGTGCAAACAGCACTGATGTTACGAAGAAACCTTCATTAACTTCATGCTTACGCACTGAAGCAAACAACACTTCCCAAAAACCACCAACAACAAACGTTGTTGCATAGATAGGTAGGAAGAAACAGGCTCCGTAGAACATTTTTGCGCCCCAACCGGCATCAGCAGTTAAATCACCGCCTAGTAGCTGGAATAAACCTACTTGCCAAATGTTAGCTAGTTCAAAGCCATTACCAAGTGCCATAGCCGCTTGATGACCAATATTGAACATACCAAAAAACATGGCAGGGAACGTCGCCATCCACACTAAAATCATCATACGTTTTAGGTCGATGTTATCGCGAACGTGAGTTGAGCCTTTATTTACATAACCCGGTGTGTAAAAAATAGTCGCTGCTGCTTCATACAGTGCGTACCATTTTTCGTGTTTTCCACCTGGTTCAAAATGCGGCTCGATATCTTCTAAGAAAGTTTTTAAACCCATTTTAGCCTTCCTTCTCGATCGTAGTTAAGCAATCGCGTAGGGCTGCGCCGTACTCGTATTTGCCAGGACAAACGAAGGTGCATAACGCTAAATCTTCTTCATCTAATTCAAGCGCACCTAATGAAATTGCACTGTCTAAATCACGAGACAGTAAGTCACGTAATAATAGTGTTGGCAAAATATCTAGTGGCATAACACGCTCATAACTTCCAAGTGGAACCATGGCACGTTTTGAACCACCCGTAGACGTTGTCATTTTAAATAAACGACTCGGTGTAAGGTGAGACAAGAATGTACGCGTTACAGAGAATTTATCACTACCTGGTGCAATCCAGCCAAACAATTCCTTTTCGCGACCTTCAAGTAAAACAGATACTTGAACATGGTAACGACCTAAGAATGCATGAACACCAGACGACGTAGCACCGGCAAGTACAGAACCAGAGATAACACGGTTATCACCGTCTTCTAATTCACCTGCCACTAAATCATCTAATGAAGCACCTAATTGTGTTTTCACTAAACGTGGATTTTTAACGCGCGGACCTGCAAGAGAAACAACACGATCTGTGTAAATTTCACCAGTAAGGAAAAGGTGACCATACGCAATAACGTCTTGGTAACCGATATGCCACACTTGCTTGCTAGCAGATACAGGGTCAAGGTTGTGAATATGAGTGCCTACAAGGCCAGCCGGATGCACACCACCAAACTCATGTACTTCTACTTGAGCAATAGATGAGCTAGGAATTTGGCTACCAGCTTGCTTACAAACAAATACTTTTCCGTCGGTCAAACGCGATACAACAGCTAAACCCGCTTCAAACGCTTGCGCATTTTCAGCAATAATCACTGCAGGATCTGCAGCAAGAGGGTTAGTGTCTATAGCGGTTACAAATATAGAGCTAGGATTTGCATCCACAGCCGCTACTTTGCTGAATGGGCGAGCACGAAGTGCTGTCCATTGACCTGACTGAATTAGTACTTCTTTAGCTTTTTCACGGTCTAAGCTTGTAAGCTCAGCCTCAGAGAAAGAGTCAAAGGTGATTTGCTCACTGCCGTTTACTTCAATAACAACAGATTGCAGCACACGTTTAGCACCACGATTTATTTCTTTTACAACACCAGAAGCTGGTGCGGTAAATAGGACGCCTGGGTTCTTTTTATCTTCAAAAAGTACCTGGCCTTTTTTAACTTGGTCATCCATACGAATATGCATGGTTGGACGCATACCTATAAACTCTTCACCTAGCACGGCTACTCTTTTGACGGGTGAACCGTCGTGAATAACTTGCTGAGGTGCGCCATCTAATGGTAAATCCAGACCTTTTTTTATGTTGATCATACGCACTTGCACTACATTAACGGAAAGAAACTGAAAAATCGTACCAACCACGTCGCCATTTAAGCTACCCCAAGTTATTTCAATGTATAAAAGAAAAACTCGCTTTGGTTATTAAACAGGCAACGCGGTAAAAACTCTTCACATATTGCCTTAATTTTAACACCATTGTGGGTGACTATGCGAGTGTATTTATGAAAATTATACGACTGAAACGCTTATTTGGTTTTGTTAGCTAGATTTAATAAAATTTAAGTTAGACCAAAGTGGTAGCTTAAGCAAAGAATGAGGTTTTTTAATTGAAAAAAGTCGCATGATGCGACTTTTAAATTAGGGTATGTTGAGTTTATAGGATTAAAGCTTGCTGGATCTTAGGGCGGTACCTGTTTAGCAATAATACTTATTTATGGGCAATAACCACAAAACATTAGCTCTGCATTACCGAAATTCCAAACTGGTTACTCAACATTTTACCAAGAAAGACAACAAGCCCTGACTATTCAATTAATTGACTAATCAATCATATTTGCAATTGCTTTAACTGGCTCTACATCTTGTTCGTAATCAACTGACTCAATGCCAAAACCAAATAAGCGTAAAAATTCATTATGGTAACCAACATAATCTGTCAGCTCATCAATCGTGCTGGTATCTACTTTATCCCATACAGCTTGAATACGTGCTTGAACATCATCTTCAAGTTCTTTGTAGTTTTGGAATAAGTGCCCGCCGTCATCAAAACGCGGCGCTTCACCGTACAGGTTTTCGGTAAATAAACCATGAATTTGCTCAATGGTGCCCTCGTATGTTCCGTCCGCTTTCATAACTTTAAATAAAGCAGAAATATACAATGGCATAATTGGTATAGCAGAACTTGCTTGTGTTACAACCGCATTAAGTGACGAAACATACGCTTGACCGTTTAACGCTTTAGTTGATTCTTTAATCGCAGCCGTTGCGCGGTCTAAGTCTTCTTTTGCTTTGCCAATAGTCGCGTGCCCGTAAATTGGCCACGTTAACTCTTTACCGATGTAAGTATAAGCAGTCGTTTTAAAGTTATCAGCAAGTACGTCGGCTTCTTTTAAAGCGTCAATCCACATTTCCCAATCTTCACCACCCATTACTTTAATCGTGTTATCTATATCGTCTTGTGTGGCAGCTTCTACAGTAATTTCGTCAATTTCACGCTTTGACGTATTTAGGTTTTTTGTTGTAACTGCATTGCCAATTGGCTTTAACGTTGAAGAGTAAACTTCACCAGTATTTGGATCGGTACGACGAGGCGACGCTAAGCTATAAATAACCAGATCAACCTTGCCTAAATCTGCTTTAATTGTATCAATTGTTTTTTGTTTTATTTCGTTTGAAAACGCATCACCGTTGATATTTTTAGACCACAAACCGGCTTCGTCTGCTGCATTTTGAAAAGCAGCTGTATTATACCAACCCGCCGATCCTGTTTTACGCTCGGTGCCTTCTTTTTCAAAGAAGATACCCAATGTTTTAGCACCGCCACCAAATGCTGCCGTAATACGCGATGCCAAGCCGTAGCCTGTAGATGCACCAATAACTAACACATTTTTTGGCGCATTTTTTAATGCGCCTTGTTGTTTTACATAGTTAATTTGCTCTTGCACATGTTCACTACAACCTACTGGGTGAGCGTTTGTACAAATAAATCCACGAATTTTTGGCTTAATGACCATTGATGATCCTATATCTTTACTAAAAAATTAGCGCTAGTTTAAAGGCTAATACTTAAAACACTGATCTGATCAGTTAAATACCGGGGTAAATAGCTGTCAAACCTCAATTAATCAATCTAATTTAGACCCACCTAAACAGTTTGGCGACGCAGGTACTTCACTATCATGCTCAGCGTATTCATCAGGAGTGTAAGTATGAATAGCCAATGCATGTATGTCGTTTGCAAGCTCTTCTTTTAAAATTTCATTAATTTGACGATGACGTTGCAGAAGGCGCTTACCTAAAAACTCTTCGCTGACCACTATAACTTTAAAATGTGAGTCAGTACCCTTGCTATGCATATGACTTTCGTTAATTACGTTTAAATGCTTACACGCTATAGCATTGCTGATTTTTTCTTGGATTTGTTGCTGCATTGACATATCAAACCATTATTTATAGCTAATTTATGAACTTATCATAGCAAGCTGCCCTGCCCGTTGGCTAACTAAATTACGCAACTAACCTTGTTTTATATACCTAAAGGTTAAACTTATGCGTGGATGGGCTAAGGTTGTTTGCTTTAAAATAGCATGCTGAAAATCTCGCTGACTATTGCCACTCATAACCAAACAACTACCACTCTGTAATTTTAGATCCGTTATTTTATTACTGGCCTTATCTTTTAGCTTTAATACTCGCTCTGCCCCAAGTGATATGCACACAATTGTGGGTTGCTGACCCAACTCTATCTCATCATCACTGTGCCACCCCATGGTGTCGTTGCCATCACGATAATAATTAACTAACAACGAATTAAAAGGCTGGTTTAAATGTGCCTCTAATCGTTTTCGCATTGCCATTAATATACTTGGCCAAGGTTCAGTTATTAACTTACTATTTGAATAGCCGTATTCAATTTCATGGTCGCTAATAAAACATTGTAGTCGTGGGATCGGCCCTGTTTTAGAGTAAACAGTGACTTCTGGCTGCTGCCAGTTAAGGTTTTTTTGTAGATAGTAAAATAAATCGAGGCTTTTTTGCGCGCTAAGCGCCTTTGTTTGATAAGAAAAGCCATTTGGTAACTGTTGGGGGTTGGCGTTTTGCCGTTGCATGTTAGAATTTACCTACATTAGTTTACTGATACAAAACCACTATGACGACCCAAGCCCAGCTAGGCGATAAAACTTTTACTCTTGAACGCTTCCCTTTGGATCAAAAAAACCGCAGCTTACAAGCGTGGGATTCGGGCGATGAGTACCTTATCAATTATGTTAACGAACATCATCCTGATTGTCGCTCATTGCTTATTTTAAATGATAGCTTTGGTGCCCTTGCCTGTAGTTTTAATCAATTAACGGTTTGTTCAGTTAACGACTCTTATATTAGCCATCAAGCGGCGGCGTATAACCTACAAGAAAACAAGCTATCTACAACTCAATTTACGCAATTGGATAGCTTATCAGCGTTACCGGAGGGTATTGATTTAGTATTAATAAAAATACCTCGTAATGTTGGCTTTTTACAGTTTCAACTAAGTGAGTTAAGCGAAGTTCTTGCACCAGGCACACCCGTTATTGCTGCAGGTAAAACTAAAGATATTCATAACTCGACAATTAAGGCTTTTGAACAGTTTATTGGTGAAACTAAAACAAGCTTAGCTGTGAAAAAGTCACGTCTTATATTGAGCAGTGCAAAAGGCGGTTATAAAGCCGCTGATTATCCTGTTTCGTGGCAGCTTGAAGGCACCGAGTTTACTATTACAAACCATGCAAATGTGTTTTCACGTGATTCATTAGATATTGGTGCTCGCTTCTTTTTTAACTACTTGCCGCAAACACCAAAAGCTAAGCACATTGTTGATTTGGGTTGTGGTAATGGCGTGGTAGGTGTTATGACCTTGGCACGCTGCCCTAAAGCCTCAGTAACGTTTGTTGATGAGTCATACATGGCGGTTGAGTCTGCACGACTTAACGTAGAGCAAAACATGGCAGAACGATTTGATGATTGCGAATTTATCGAAAATGATTGCCTAACCGGCTTTGAAAAAAACAGTGTAGATATGGTGCTATGTAATCCCCCTTTTCACCAAGCACAAGCGGTTACCGATCACATTGCTTGGCAAATGTTTAAACAAGCTAAGGACACATTAAAAGAAGGCGGAGAGCTACGTATTATTGGTAATCGCCATCTTGACTATCATGACAAGTTAAACCGTATGTTTGGTAACTGTAAGCTATTAGGTTCAAACAAAAAGTTTGTGGTTTTAAGTTCAACTAAAAATAGTGGGGTGTTGTAACAATGACAATAATAGACCGTATATTTGGCTGTGCTGCATTTTTTATTTTAGCAGGCTGTGCAAACCAACCTAGCCAAGTAATACTTAACCCAGTTTACCAAAATGGCCAAGTAAGCACTATAAATAGCAGCCTGAGCACGAGTGTTATTGATGTACGTGGCGATACATCGACCCTCACTCTAGTTGAATCAGACAAAACAAAAACATTTGCTAGCCAAGGTATTACTGAGTCAATTAAAAGTGCTCTAGACAGTGCTCTTAGCCGCAATGGTGCAAGCATTTCAAATTTAGCAACTACTCGATTTGAGCTAGATATAAATACCTTACAAGCAGTGGTTACTGAAACCTTAGTGAGCCATAAAAGTGAAGCTAAAATTGAACTGAGTGTTCGTGTAGTTCGTGCTACAAGTAATTTTACTAAACAGTATAGCGGTAATGCAGCGCTAGAAGGCCCGCTTGGACATGACAGAGCAAAAATAGAAGGTCAACTCAATAAGTTGACTGAACAAATGATAACCCGCATTGTGTCTGACCCTGAATTAATACAGTTTTTAGAAGGTTAACCATGAAACGATTTTTTATACTTTGTTTAGCCCTGTGTTTGAGCGCCGCAAGCCTAGCAGCTCAAGAGGGCAGATTTGTACAAAAAGACAATATGTTTCCACGTGTTGAAATAGTAACGTCGCTAGGCAGTATCATTGTTGAGCTAGACCGTTCTCGGGCCCCTATTACAGTCAATAACTTTTTAACTTATGTTTCAGATAAAAGTTATCAGGGTAGTATTTTTCATCGCGTGGAACGCGACGAAGAAAACGAACGCGACTTTGTTATTCAAGGTGGTGGATATGACAAAGACATGGAAGGTTTACATCAAAACGACCCTATTTTTAATGAAAGCGGGAACGGCCTGAAGAATGATATGTACAGCATTGCCATGGCATACCAAGACAGACAACCGCATTCAGGTACTCGCCAGTTTTTCTTTAACATGGATAACAATGACCATTTAAACCCAGGAAGAGACTGGGGATTTGCGGTATTTGGAACTGTAATGGAAGGATACGAAACCCTAGATAAAATTATGGCTGTTAAAACAGTTTATAATGAAAAAATTGGTTATGACTTTGTGCCAGAAACACCGGTGGTTATTTTAAATATTAAAATGATTGAACCAACACCATTATAATTAATGAGGTGCAGTAAAGCTGCGCCCACTCGCCAATGAAGGCCCTATGAGCAATACTCTCTCTTTCAGCGAATACTTTTCGTATTTTAAAGATAAACGTTTAATTAATGTGTTTATTTTCGGTATTAGCAGTGGTTTTCCGTGGGTATTGATTGGCTCTGTAATGTCGGCATGGCTAAAAGATGAAGGCCTGAGCCGAAGCATGATTGGCTTATTTGGTATTGTTTTTGGCGCTTACAGCATCAACTTTTTGTGGTCGCCCTTAATCGACCGCACAAAACTGCCTGTTTTATATAAGTGGCTAGGCCAACGCCGTAGCTGGATTCTTTTTTGCCAAAGCTTTATATTTATTGGTGTATTATTACTTGCAGGGCTTGATTTAAAAGAAAATTTAGCATTAGTAGCTGCAATTTGCTTACTAATAGCAGTAGCCTCTGCAACACAAGACATTGCAATAGACGCCTTTAGAATAGACACACTAAGTGAGAACGAATCCCACAAAGCCACAGCAGCAGCGGCAATGGCCACCTCCGGGTGGTGGACTGGATACGCGTTACTAGGCGCAATTCCATTTTATATGGCGGATATTCCCTCGCTCGATTGGCCGCAAATTTATTACTTTTTAGCCGCAGTAATGCTGCTACTCATGAGTGGAGCTCTATTTGCCAAAGAGCCGGCCTCTAACCGAGAAGCCGTTCACGAAGAACTAGAACGTATATATATCGCAAAACTTGCCACTATTAATAAAACCCCAATTAATAAAGTAGTTGCCTGGTTGGTTGTCACTGTTATTGATCCTTTTAGAACTTTTTTTGCAAAAAACGGCGTTAAAACTGCACTCGCGTTACTTGCTTTTATATTTTTATTTAAAATTGGTGAGGCATTTTTAGGCCGAATGTCGATTGTCTTTTATAAAGAAATTGGCTTCAGTAACAGTGATATTGCAACCTTTTCAAAAGTAGGCACCGCAGTACTTACCATTGCCTTTACCTTTGTAGGCAGCTTGTTTAACCAAAAGTATGGCATTGTAAAAGGGTTGTTTGTTAGTGGTGTAGCCATGGCAGCTTCTAATTTAGCATTCTCTGCTATTGCATTAGTAGGTCCTAACTTAGGTTTATATGCGTTTGCTATCGTAATTGATGGCTTTACTCAGGCGTGGTCTTTAGTTGCTATGGTGGCATTTATATCTATGCTATGTGACAGAGCGTTTAGCGCAACACATTATGCGTTATTGGCATCGCTAGGGAACTTGGGTAGAACATTACTTTCGAGCTACAGCGGTGTAGTGATTGATGATTGGCTAATGGGAAATTGGTCGTTATTTTTTGTTTTAACCGCTTTAATGGTGATCCCTTCTTTACTTTTCTTGTATGCGATAAGACATAAATTGTATAAGCTTGAGAAAAATTACCATAGTAATTATCAGGCTTAATGCATCCATGCATTAATATTTTGCTTAGCACATTTAATATGCCCCTAAATGAACTAAGCAATACACTATTAATCTACTTTAAGCAGGCTTAGTGCTTCATGTGGGTCAACTTCAAGCGCAGTACAATAACGAACAAACTCAACCACATCTAAACGGCGTTCTTGATTTTCAATTTTGCCGATAAATGAGTGAGGTGTTCCAAGCACTTGTGCAAGGCTTCTCATTGTGTGGCCTTTTTCATGGCGTTTACTTTTAAGCCATGTTGTTAACTTAGCGTTCTCTTCTGAAGAAACAGTTTTCCCCATCATTTTACATCTCCTACTAGACGATTAGACAACCCCACAAAAGCAGCAGTCGTTATCATAGCTGTAGGCAAGTAAGCAGTAACTTATGTTTTAAATAGCAATCTATCGCTTCTTAAAGCACTTGTTGCTACTCACTCCCACCCACATAGCTAAAAAATGACGCTTAAAATGTGGTAAAAGGTTTTTGTTATTAGAATGAAATTTTGCCCGTCTCATTCTTGGATACATTATATACTATTAACACTTTGGTTAAATAGTTAATTGTCTTTTCAACTCAAAATCAACCTAGGCAAACATTTACAAACACTGAATATTTCAGCTAAGTTATCAAAATCATTAAAAATAAATTTAATATTCTTAAAATATTAGCACACAATTTTTATAACAAATTTATTTCATATTAACGTTTTATGTTTAATATTAGACAATAATCAACGCAGAAAAGGTTACATAATGTTCAGGCTTCTTTTTTTATTACCTATTATTTTATGCGCAGGGTGGTACTTTTTCTTGCGTCACAATGGGGTTCCTATTAAGCAAGGTAAGAAAGGCTTTCTATATATTTTAGCGCTGTCGGCATTTGTATTAGGTTTTTTTGTATTAATAATGCAAATAACAGAGTACGCTCCCACTAATTTATAGGCATTAAAAAAGCCGCTAATGCGGCTTTTTATATATTGTTCTGTATTTACACACTGAAGCTTGCGCCACACCCACACGTCGTGGTTGCGTTCGGGTTAGATACAAAAAAGCGCGCGCCTTCTAAGCCCTCAGTATAGTCAACCACACCATCAACTAAATATTGAATGCTCATGGGGTCAACCACTAAAGTTACGCCATTTTTAACAATTTCTAAATCGCCTGGGTTTGCTTTTTCATCAAAAGTAAAACCGTACTGAAAGCCAGAACACCCACCACCGGTTACGTAAACACGCAGTTTCAGTTCCGGGTTTTCTTCTTCGTCAATTAATTGTTTAACACGAACAGCTGCGGCATCGCTAAACTGAATTGGTAATTCTTCTGACATTTTAAAACCCTCAATATCGTAATGGTGTGATTATCCAATACCCGAGTGTTTTAATCAAGTATAGTCAATTAACGCTTTACTCTAAGTTATATCCATAAATACATTAAAAATGGCTAAATATCAGTTGTGTGTATTAAAAAATACAGTACTTTAATATGCAACGAGTGGCATATTAAATAAGTAATTTTTTTAACTAAAAAGCCTTAGTTTTACTATTTGCCCTAAATAGTTAATTTAAGCTAATAATTTTATAAAATCACAAGGACTTAGTGGTTGGCTTTTGCTAAAATACAGCTGAAAAATGCACTGAGGAAATAATGCATGTGGCTGGAGCAGCTCAGGCGTCGACTCGCACAACCTAAAACATCTGTACAATTATGCCTATTAGGCGTAGTTGCTGGGTTAATTGCTGCATTTTTTATTATTTTATTCCGCCTAACAATTCTTTTTTTTCAAAGCTTATTTTTAGAAACACCAGACGACTTCACAACCTTACCTACACTTGAGCGCGTTTTAATGCCTTTAATTGCCGCATTTTTAATTGCTTCATTCGCAGCTTTTACTGGTTTCAAACATTATCGGTTAGGTATCCCATTCGTAATTCATCGCATTAAACGTCACTACGGGCAAATGCCTTTATACAATACGCTCAACCAATTTGTTGGGGGTGCTCTGGCATTAATCAGTGGCTTTTCGGTTGGACGTGAAGGTCCATCTGTTCATATGGGAGCGACTGGAGCCAGTATTTTAGCCGATAAACTCCACCTGCCTCACAATGCCATGCGTACTTTAAGCGGCTGTGGTGTTGCTGCGGGTATTGCAGCATCCTTTAATACACCTCTTGCCGCCGTTATTTTTGTTATGGAAGTGGTGTTAAGAGAATATAAAGTTCATATTTTTGTGCCTATTATGCTTGCTGCAGTAACAGGCGCGCTTGCTACTCAGTTCGTCTTTGGCGAAGGGTCAGAGCTTGCACTCATAACAATTGCTCCTTTAAGCGGCTGGCACTATCCATATTTAATTTTATGCGGCATGGCACTAGGTGCGATAGCATACAGTTTTAATCAAAACTTAATGTTAATTATTAAAACCTTTAAACCTTTAAGCATGTTCCCTCGTTTACTCATTGCAGGTTGTATTGCAAGTTTGATTGCTTATGCCGTTCCTCAAGCTATGGGCTCAGGTATGAGTGCAATCGCTATAGCGGTGGAGTCTCCTGATAACGTTCAGCTACTTACCACTATCTTGATTGCAAAACTACTAGCCACGCTATTTGCGATAGGTTTAGGTATTCCGGGTGGTTTAATTGGTCCCGTTATTGGTCTAGGCGTTTTAGTAGGAACGATGATGGCATTTTTTGCCCAGTTTATTAGCCCAGGTACTGATATCGCTGGTACCTACGGTGTATTGGGCATGGCAGGATTAATGGCCGCGACATTACATGCTCCACTTGCCGCGTTAACAACAGTGATGGAGCTTACATCGTCGCCTGAAATAATAGTACCGGCCATGCTTGTTATAACAACGGCTTATGTAACCGCATTACAAGTATTTGGTAATCGCTCTATATTTTTGCAGCAACTAGATTTTCAGGGCCTTCCCTATCATGTTTCGCCCGCCACTGAGGCACTACAAAAGGTGGGGATAATGGATGATATGGATGAAAACTTTAAATTGCTTTTTTCAAACGACAAAGAGCAAATAAAAAATACGCTCGACGCTATGGATAGCCAAACACCGCTCATTGTGTTTGACGAAGAAAACGGTTATCGCCTCGCGGAATACGATTTAAGCTTAATGTCTGACCAAGCAATAAATCTTAACTATGTAAATTTACAAGGTATTAGCAGTCAAGCAACGTTAGCTGATGCCTTTGATATGCTAAAAGACAAGCGAAGTGGCGCTTTGTACGTGCATAATCTACTAGATAATCAACAAATAATGGGCTTATTACGTTGGGATCAAATTCATCATATTTTGACCATTCGTAACAGCTTACTATAAATAATAAGGGTTACTATGAGCGCATTACTGATTTATAAAACGCTGCATATATTTTTTATGATTGCATGGTTTGCAGGCATTTTTTACTTACCACGATTATTTGTTTACCACGCAATGAGCCAAGAGCGTGCATGTAACTCTATGCTAAAAGTAATGGAACGCAGGCTCCTTTATTTTGTAACGCCATTTGCTATTTTAACGGCCCTTTTTGGTGTACTGACAATTGTTGAATATGGTCGTGAATGGTTTAAATACAGCATGTGGCTGCACTACAAGCTTGTACTGGTCATTATTTTATATTTGTATCATGCGTACTGTTTTAAATTATTAGCCGACTTTAAACACGACAGAAATACTAAAACAGATCGTTTTTACCGAATTTTTAATGAATTACCTGTTATCGCGCTGCTTATTATAGTTGCACTGGCAGTAATTAAACCGAGCCTTTAAGCGCTTTGGTATAACAAAATACCATATTAATTACATACTATTTAAAATCTAATATGCGCGATTGCGTGCCCCATTTTATGGATTATCGCGCCCTTTTGAAAAACTAGGAATAACCCCATGTTAAGTTTCCAAGGTGAACATATTCTGTCTGTTAATCAGTTAGACAGAGACTGCATTGAACGTATTTTTGCAGTAGCAAAAAAGATGGAGCCTTACGCTAAAAAGCAAAAGCAAACAACGGTACTTGAAGGCGCTATTTTAGCTAATTTGTTTTTTGAACCTAGCACACGTACACGCGTTAGCTTTGGTACTGCGTTTAACCTGCTCGGTGGAGGCGTGCGTGAAACAACCGGCATGCAAAGTTCAGCCCTTGCTAAAGGTGAGTCTTTGTACGATACAGCGCGTGTTATATCAGCTTATGCAGATGCAGTGGCAATGCGCCATCCAGATGCAGGTTCGGTTAGTGAATTTGCCGAAGGCTGTACCGTCCCTGTTATCAATGGCGGTGACGGCCCAAATGAACACCCTACTCAAGCACTGCTCGACCTACTAACGATTGAACGTGAGTTACATCGATTTGATCAAAACATTGATGGCATGCACATCGCTTTGGTTGGCGATTTGAAATATGGCCGTACTGTTCATTCACTATCAAAACTATTGTGTCATTACAAAAACGTTAAATTTTCAATGGTGGCACCCGATGGCTTGCAAATGCCAACCAGTATTTTAGATGCAGTAGAAAACGCTGGCCATAAAATTGAACTAGTTAACAAAATGGAAGGGAATTTAGCGGCTGATATTGTGTATCAAACACGTATTCAAGAAGAACGCTTTCCATCTCAAGAAGAAGCAAACAAATACCGTGGCGGATTTAGAATTAGCCAGTCAATTTACAACGCACACTGTAAGCCTAATTCGGTGCTTATGCATCCGCTTCCTCGTGATAGTCGAACTGAAGCTAACGAGCTTGATAACGACTTAAACAGCAACGACAATTTAGCTATATTTCGCCAAGTACAAAACGGCGTATTAATTCGTATGGCATTGTTTGCTTTAACGCTCGGCGTAGAAAATAAAGTTGAGCAATATGAAGTAGACGTGCCTTGGTTTAGCCGCAAACGCGACAGCTAACCTTTTTTTAAGTGACAATTTATAGGATTTTTCATGACAATTAGCCAAGACTTATTTGAACGCGCTCAAACCTCTATTCCTGGTGGCGTAAACTCACCAGTGCGCGCTTTTAATGGCGTAGGTGGCACACCACTATTTATTACAAAAGCAGAAGGTGCATTCACGTTTGATGCCGATGGTAATCGTTATATTGATTACGTAGGTTCGTGGGGCCCAATGATCATGGGGCACAATCACCCTGCTATAAAACAAGCGGTTCATGAAGCAGTTGAAAACGGCCTAAGCTATGGCGCGCCAACTGAAGCTGAAATTTTAATGGCTGAGAAAGTAAAAGCGCTTGTACCGTCAATTGAAAAAGTGCGCATGGTTAGTTCTGGTACCGAAGCAACAATGAGCGCAATTCGCCTAGCACGTGGATTTACAAACCGCGATAAAATCCTAAAATTTGAAGGCTGTTACCACGGCCATGCCGATTCGCTTTTGGTTAAAGCGGGCTCGGGGGCTCTAACTATGGGCGTGCCTAATTCACCAGGTATTCCTGAAGATTTTGCTAAACATACATTAACGGTATCATTTAATAATATTGAAGAAGTAAAAGCAATTTTTGAAAAATACGCAGACGAAATTGCCTGTATTATCGTTGAACCTGTAGCGGGTAACATGAACTGCATTCCACCTGTTGAAGGCTTTTTAGAAGGTCTACGTGCAGTATGTGATGAATACAAGTCGGTACTTATTTTTGATGAAGTAATGACAGGTTTTCGCGTAGCATTAGGTGGCGCGCAAGCATATTACAACATAAAGCCAGACTTAACCTGTTTAGGTAAAGTTATTGGCGGCGGCATGCCGGTCGGCGCATTTGGCGGTAAAACCGAGATTATGGATTACATTGCGCCTGTTGGCCCAGTATATCAAGCAGGCACACTGTCGGGTAATCCAATTGCTATGGCTGCAGGTTTAAAATCATTAGAGCTATTAAGTGAACCGGGTTTACACGATAAACTGGAAGCGATTTCAAAAGCCATATGCGAAGGCTTTGAAGCAGGCGCTAAAAAAGCGGGTATCGCTCTTACAACAAACTACGCGGGCGGGATGTATGGCTTTTTCTTTACTGACGCAGAAAAAGTAACCACTTACAAACAAGCGACTGAGTGTGACCTAGAGCGTTTTAAACGCTTTTTCCATCTTATGCTTGAAGAAGGTGTATACCTTGCACCGTCAGCATTTGAGGCTGGATTTGTATGTGCTGCACACACAGAGCAGGAAGTACAAAATACTATAGCCGCAGCTGAGCGTTGTTTTGCTAAACTTTAATCGTTAACGCTGCCAAAAATATTTTATTTATTCATATTTAAAATTGGTTGTTCAAGCTAAAGATTGAAAAAAGCCCACTAAGGGCTTTTTTTATTTGTAAAGTAACATAATTGAATGATAATTAAGCGTAACAAGGTCTAGTTGTCTTCACCCTACTTTATTAATTACAAGAGAATCTTATGTCTGGATTACGGCAGTTTGCTGCGCCTGCAACGCGATTAATGGCGAACCTAAAATACAAAGCAAAAATAAGTATTACATTTGGTATTCTCTTGATCCCACTTGCACTGAGCATGTTTTTTCTTGTGTCGTTGTTGAGCAAAAGTATTCATGTATCAAAAATGGAACAACAAGGCTTAAAAGGCTATCAGGCAATACTCACTAACCAAATAAAGGGTGAAACGGACAAAAACATCAATATAGCAAGAGCACTAGGCTTCAAAATAAATGACAATAAAGCCGAAGATGTTCTTGAGCTTGTGTCAATTCAATCTAATTTAGCGCTTGATAGTCAACTGGCCATTGCCTATTTAAATCGCGCGTTGGTAACCCGTGTCCCTGCTTTTATCACTCAAATAAACCTAACCGCCGCGAGCGCAAATACAGTAATGAACAATAACCAATTTACCCCAGATACCTTTATTGCACTTTCAAACCTAAGTAAATCGTTACCCCAATTTGAGCAGCAACTTTTGAAAACACTCGCTATTGCAACGTCAGCGGATAAATCGGTAAATAAAGTGCTTTCTCCCACTTTAAATGAACTACAAAAATCAGTCTCAGCATTTAAGAACGCGATAGATAAAAAACTACTTGAACCCGACGACATAGAGTTAACTCAGCGTGAATTTTCAGCACTCACTGACAATGTTCAAAAAAATATTAGCGCTTTAATCAACACAAGTATCCCAACTTTAGAGTCGTTAATTAGCAATAAAATAAAAGGTCAGCAGTGGACCCGAAACACCGTATTAGTTGCCTCAATAATGAGTTTATTATTTGCACTTTATTTAATGGTTGGATTTTATTTTGCAGTCGTTGATACCATCAGTCGATTCTCCAAAGCAGCCACTAAGGCCGCTAACGGTGATCTAAATTCAACTCTTAACTTACATGGTAATGACGAAATGAGTGTTATTGCTGAGCAGTACAACGCCCTACTTAGTGCCTTTTCACATTTACTTTCAGATGTTAAAACCAGCACAAAAGCACTCTGCGATGCCACTAAGTCTCTTTCGCATGCCAGTAGCCAAACTAGCGACGACGTAATAAAACAGCAAACGCGGGTAAATGCAATTAGCCATGCATTAAGCGATATGGCGCAAACTGCACATGCAATTGAAGAATCGGCTCATCAAGCAACCCTCACCGCTCAAAATGCCGCAGAGCATGTAAAACAAGGGTCGAGTAATACCATGGAGCTTGCTCAATATATGCAAGACTTAAAAATGGAGTTTACCGAAAGCCAACAAGCACTCGACCGACTAGCCCAAGATAGCCAAGAAATAAGCAAAGTCAGTAAAGGGATCAGTGAAATTGCCGACCAAACAAACTTATTAGCGCTAAATGCAGCAATTGAAGCGGCCAGAGCCGGTGAACACGGACGAGGTTTTGCGGTAGTCGCAGATGAGGTAAGAACACTTGCGTTACGTACTCAAACACAAACACAAGAAATTCACCAAATTATCAGCTCTTTGCAAAAAGCATCTGACGATACACAAGTGAAAATGCGTTCAAGCGTTGAAAAAATGGAGTTATCTGTTGAAGCCGCAAACCAAACAAATACGGTACTGCAAAGTGCGGAAAGTAGTATGGGTGATATAAAGCATCAAGGCGAGGTAATCGCTGAACGAGTTAAACAACAAGCCAATGCGACAACTCAGGCTCTAAATGACTCGCAAGAAGTAAATAACTTGGCTGACCATACACTCGTCTCAGCACAATCAACGCTGCAAGACGCAGAGGAGCTCTCACGCTTATCGAACGACTTAACAACGTCAGTGCGTTTTTTTAAATCTTAGTTATTAATATCTATAAACAACACAGCCGGTAAATACCGGCTGTGTTGTTTGGGTTGTCATTTTATACAGCGCGGCCTTGGCTCAAACTCACTCACTCTTAATGGAAGTTGGATCACTTTGCCACATCCTGGCGGAGCTTGTTTACCTGTGTGTTCGTTTACAAAAGCCCAACGAATTGAAGATGGGCGAGTATCAGCAATAGCTTGTGGGTTAAGTGGTTTTAAATAACGAATATAAGCCTCTAGCGCCCCTACGCTGCCAGTTAAACCTGTGCTTTTATTATCATCGCGGCCAAGCCATGCAACAGTTACCGTATTTTGATCAAATCCAGCAAACCAGCTATCGCGCAAATCGTTGCTGGTGCCTGTTTTGCCAGCTAATTGAATAGACGGAAAGTGTAAATTTAAACGCTTGGCTGTGCCGTCTTTTGTTACGCGTTTCATTGCATACTTAGTCATGTATACAGACGCTTTATCGAAACGAGGCTCTGCACTCACCTGATGTTGATATAGTACGTTACCTACAGAGTCGGTTAGTGCTGAAATAGACGTCAACTTCTTATACTCACCGTCATTTGCGATAGTGGTGTAAAGCTGAGCTACATCAAAACTCGATAACTCCAAAGCTCCTAAGAGTAAAGATGGGTATTCATCTATTTGATCATCCACACCGAGTGATTTAAGTGTATTTGCAACTTTATCCACTCCTATATCTAAGCCTAAGTTAACAGCAGGTATATTAATACTATTACTAAATGCTTGATAAAGCGGTATCGCACCACGGTATTGACGATCAAAATTTTCAGGCTGCCATACATTACCTTCTTCATTGGTTACCTGTAACGGCGAATCATCAAGTAATGTGGCCAAATTATAATTTGGTGATTGCAGCGCTGTTAAATAAACGGCGGGCTTAACTAAAGATCCTATATTCCTCTTTGTATCCAGCACTCTATTAAAGCCTGAATATCGAACGTCGCGCCCTGCTACAAGGGCCGATACACCACCCTTATCTGAATTTACAGAGATCATAGCCACTTCAAGTTTATCTGTTTTAGGGCGTCTCTCTAAATACGGTAAGCTTTTCTCAACCGAATTTTCCATTGCTGTTTGTTTTTGTAAATCAAAGTAAGTAAAAACCCTAACACCAGCATCTAATGTTTGCTGATCGGGTAGTAATTTATTTAATTCACGGTTCACCAATTCTAAATACCCTGGGTATGATTTTTGTAAACTTTCTTTCATTGGCGCAATGTCTATTGAGCGCTTAAGCGATGCTCGGTATTCTTTTGTACTTATTAATTTGTTTTCTACCATAAGGCGAAGCACTAAATCGCGACGCTCCATAGTGCGCTCTTTATAACGGCGAGGATTGTAATAAGACGGGCCCTTTACCATCGCCACTAGCAGCGCTATTTGGTCGTATTCAAGCTCATCAACGGGTTTTGAAAAATAAAACTCAGACGCCAAGCCCATTCCATGCACGCCTTGGTTATAGGATTGCCCTAAATAAACCTCGTTTAAGTAGGCCTCTAATATTTGGTCTTTTGAGTAACGATAATCCAGAATAAGCGCTATAAACGCCTCATTTATTTTTCGCAATAGCGAACGTTCACGGGTTAAATATATATTTTTAGCGAGTTGCTGCGTTAATGTACTACCGCCTTGTACTGTTCGCCCTGCTCTAATATTGGTATACAAAGCGCGTAAAATAGAAAAAACAGATACACCGTGGTGCTCATAAAAATTACGGTCTTCCACCACTAGCAAAGTGTCTTTTAACATAGCAGGAAACTTATCAAGGGGCACAAATTCCCTATCTTGCTTAGAATCGTTACCAATGCGGGCTATTTGAACAGGCTCTAAGCGAGCATTATTCAAGCGCCTACCAAATTTATCTTTTACAGAGGCTACCTTTTGTCCTGCAAAACGCAGCTCAACAATCCTAGACTCCTCCAGCCCATCATAAAACTCAAACTCACGTCGATAAATTTTAATGCTATCGGCCGTTTTAACGTATTGGCCGGTGCGGCTAAGTCGATTAACCGACGAGTAATTTAGACGTTCAAGTTCAAATTCCACCTCTTGACTTGATAAAAATTGCCCTGGGTAAAACTGCATTGCACGCGCATACACTTGTGCTGGTAGTTGCCATTTATTGCCCTCAAATACACGTGTTGTTTTTGAGTCTAAATAAATAAGGTACATGGCCATAGCAATAAAAACCGCCAAGCTTAGCTTCCAAAAAACTGACCATGTTTTTCTCATAAATGAGCGTTTAACCACAGTTTTTGCCGCTTTTTTTGTTGATTTGGGTTTAGTTTTACGTGGCGAACTGCTTGCTTTCGATGCACGCTTAGAAGGGGTTTTACTACTGGGTGTTTTTTTATTATCAGCCATGTAAGTGTAATGTGTTCCAACGGTTTATTTACAAAGGAGAGCTTAGCATATTGGTCATAACCCTAACACCTGAAAAATTAACCTTCCCTGAAACGAAAAAAGCTCTACCTAAAGTAGAGCTTTGATGAACACACTATATAAATTTAGTTATTACGAACAGATACAAACTCAGGGTAAGCTTCTACACCACAGTCGTGTTGATCCATACCGTTTAGCTCTTCTTCTTCTGTAACACGTATACCCATTGTGTATTTTAATATAGCCCACACAATGAACGATGCTACAAAAACAAATGCCAAGATAGTTACTAAACCGATTAACTGGTTAACAATGCTCGCATCACCGTTTGAAAGCGGAACTAGCATTATACCTAATGCACCACACACACCGTGTACAGAAATAGCACCTACTGGATCATCAATCTTAATCTTGTCTAAAGCTATAATGCTAAATACAACTAATGAACCGCCTAATAAACCAAGTAAACAAGCCATTAATGGAGAAGGTGAAAGAGGGTCTGCAGTAATAACAACCAAGCCCGCTAACGCACCGTTAAGTACCATTGTTAAATCTGCTTTGCCCCATAATACTTTACATACAAATAGTGCTGCAATTGCACCCATTGCCGCAGCCGCGTTAGTGTTAAGTAAGATTTGACCTACAGCCGTTGCGTTTTCTTTATCTGATAGTAATAACTGCGAACCACCGTTAAAACCAAACCAGCCCATCCACAAAATAAATGTACCTAAAGTTGCAAGTGGCAAGTTAGAACCTGGAATTGGGTAAACTTCACCGTTTTTACCGTATTTACCTTTACGAGCGCCTAACAAAATAACACCTGCTAGTGCTGCTGCTGCACCTGCACCATGAACAATGGCAGAACCTGCAAAATCAACAAATCCCATTTCAGACAAGAAACCACCGCCCCATGTCCAGTAACCTTCCATTGGGTAGATAAAGCCAGTTAAAACAACAGTAAATGCTAAGAAAGCCCATAGCTTCATTCGCTCAGCAACCGCACCCGATACAATTGACATAGCTGTTGCAACGAAAACCACTTGGAAGAAAAAGTCAGACTCTAAAGAGTGATCGGCATCAGCAGCTTGCGTACCAATTAACGCACCCAGTGATGGCATGATTCCGCCCTCAGCGTTGTCTACATACATGATGTTGTAGCCAACTAACAAAAACATGGTACATGCGATTGAATAAAGCGCGATGTTTTTAGTTAAAATTTCAGTGGTGTTTTTAGAGCGAACTAAGCCTGCTTCTAACATGGCAAAACCTGCTGCCATCCACATTACCAATATACCCGATATCAAAAAGTAAAATGTATCGAGTGAAAATTTAAGTTCTACAATTGTATTTTCCATAAGCCCCTCTTAAATTGCTTCTTCGTCAAGTTCGCCAGTACGGATACGAACAATTTGATCTAAGTCGTACACAAAAATTTTGCCGTCACCAATTTTGCCTGTTGATGCAATTTTAGTGATAGCTTCAACTACGCGTTGGCAATTTTCTGTACGAGTTGCAATTTCAAGTTTGATCTTTGGAATAAAATCGACTTGGTACTCTGCACCACGGTATAACTCTGTATGACCTCGTTGACGTCCAAAACCTTTAACGTCAACTACAGTCATCCCCTCAATTCCTAAATCAGCGAGCGCTTCACGCACATCGTCTAATTTAAATGGTTTTATGATTGCACTAATCATTTTCATAGTGGCCCCCTCGGACTCTTTATTGTTATCCTGTTGAGTTACATAATCCAACCTTTGTGCCACTATTTAATCTAATTTAAAAACAATAACTTAATTGAAATACTTTGCTTTACCACAAAAAAAACGCACCATTTAGGTGCGCTTTTTTAACAACTTAGCTACATTGGTGCACATGTAACACTGCACCAAAACTTAACACGTTTTTATCCTATGCAATTTCTACCTTTACTTTTTGCTTCATATAACGCTTTATCGGCAACGCGCATCGCATCTTTTAAATTCGTATTTTGAAACTCTGCAAGCCCAATGCTCGCCGTTATCGTGCATGGCTTGTCACTAATAGAAAAATCGTAACTCGCCATTTTTTTTCTAAATGCTTCAAGGTACTCGCGAGCTCTCGCTAAATCTATGTCTGGTAACACAATGGCAAACTCCTCTCCACCGACTCTTGCTACCGTAAATTTTGCAAAGGTTGAGCGAATAAGTGAGCCAACCTGTTTAAGCGCCTGATCGCCGCCTTCGTGACCAAATGTATCGTTTATATTTTTGAAAAAATCCACATCAAGTAACGCAAGCGTATTGTTTTGATCTTTGTTTTTTAATAGCTTTTCAGCATATTGATAAAAGTAACGTCGATTATATAAACCCGTTAAATGATCTCTAAATGCACTTTCTTTTATATCTGCAATCAGTGATAGCTGTTCCATTGTTTGCAGTACACGACAGTGAAACTCCTCATTCATAAACGGTTTGGTTAAAAAATCGTTTGCACCATATTTTATAAAGCGTGCTGATAAACCATGCTTACCTGCGCCAGACAATCCAATGACGGCTAAATCGTCTCGCCCTCTAAAATTACGAACGGCTTTAACTAGCTCAAAGCCATCCATTGTAGGCATAGCGTAATCAGTCATAAGTAACTTTATATCTGCATCAGCTTTTAGTATTTCAAGTGCCTGCTGTCCATCATTCGCGGTTGTCACATCAAATAATTGCTTTTCGAGCATTTGTTTCATTAATGAACGGCTCAACATAGAATCATCGGCAATTAACGCTTTACAGCCTTGGTTTCTGAGAAGTTGTGATACTAACTTAACAGCATAATGATAAGAATCACGGTTATCTTTTATAACGTAATCAACCACACCATCTTCTAGCATTTGCTGGCGTTTGTACTCGTCTATCTTTGATGTAAGCACAACCGTTGGAATTGCTTTAGAAAGTGTGTATTTGGCAACTTCGCCACTTGGGGCATCTGGAAGTGTTAAGTCAACAAGCGCTAGGGAATAGTCGTACTTTTCTACGTAAGCCTTGCACTCAGCTAAAGACCAAGCAAAATCAACGGCAACATCTAAATACTGGGCGGTTAAGTGGCGTAAAACCTGCTGCACTACTTTGCTGTCTTCAACCACTAATACTCTTTGCATAGATCTTCTCTTTGTTCTCATTATTTTTGCAACATTTGCTGCAAATGCAAAATAATAAAACTTACCGGTACTACGCTTTACGCAGCAAAAATAAGTAAAAATAAGTAAAAAACATCCAGAGTCATTGTTATTGAACGCTTTAAATATTAAAGCACATTCCATTAAGTAGCTTGTAAATCGACAGATATAATAAAAAAACAAACCTACAAGCAAATATACCTGATTTTAATTATTAGCTAAATAATTAAACAAATATTTAAACCATTAATAATCGTTTTATCTACTTACCAGCTAATTTTAATTAACTTAACCACTTATATCGGCAGCTAGTCTCATTACCTTTGTTATTTCACTCATTTTTATCTTTAATGAGTTATTAAATATAATAAGGATACCTCATGAAGCTTAGTCGTATTTTACCAATCACGGTTTTTGCATTAATGCTCAGTACCCATGCTAATGCTGATAATCAACGCCGTATTGATGTAGATAGTAAAGTTATCACCCAACACAAAGCTAAAATTAATGGTCAACGCTTTAATTATACGGTTGCAACAGGCACTCAACCCGTATGGGACGACAAAGGCGATGCCGTTGCTACACTGCAATACACCTATTACACACGCGATAAAGTTGATGATAGAACCAAACGTCCATTGCTCATTTCTTTTAATGGTGGCCCTGGCTCAGCCTCAGTTTGGATGCACTTAGCCTACACCGGCCCACGTGTATTAAAAATTGATGATGAAGGTTACCCTATTCAACCCTATGGTGTTAAAGACAACCCATACTCTGTACTTGATGTTGCCGACATTGTTTATGTAAACCCTGTGAATACAGGTTATTCGCGAGTTATTGAAAACGAAAAAGGCGAAATGCTTTCTAAAGCTCAACAAAAAGAGATGTTTTTTGGCGTTAACGCCGACATTAAATACCTTGGCGAGTGGCTAAATACCTTTGTAAATAGAACAGAGCGTTGGCGCTCTCCAAAGTTTTTAATTGGCGAAAGCTATGGCACAACACGCGTATCGGGCCTTGCACATGAGCTACAAAATAGCCAATGGATGTATATTAACGGTGTTGTATTAGTGTCACCAACAGACATTGGAATTAAACGCGAAGGCCCAGTTAAAGCGGCAAATCGTTTGCCATACTTTGCAGCCACCGCGTGGTATCACAAAGCACTAAATGCCGATTTACAAGCAAAAGATTTAGACGAACTCCTTCCTGAAGTTGAGCAATTTACTTTAAACGAATTAATACCAGCTTTAGCAAAAGGTGGCTTTTTAGCGCAAGACGAAAAGCGTCGTATCATTAAAAAAATGGCTGCGTATGCTGGCCTTTCAGACACGTTTGTCGATCAAAACAACCTTGATATCCCTACGCAATACTTCTGGAAAGAATTATTACGTGATAGAGGCCAAACAGTTGGTCGTTTAGACTCTCGCTATCTAGGCATAGACAAACGCGATGCAGGGGATTCACCTGACTACTGGGCAGAGCTGACTTCATGGTTACACTCGTTTACACCTGCAATCAATTACTACCTGCGCGAAGAGTTAAACTATAAAACCGACATAAAATATAACTTATTTGGTAACGTTCATCCTTGGGATAGAAGTGGCAATAATACCGGTGAAAACCTTCGCTTAGCGATGGCTCAAAACCCATACTTAAATGTAATGGTACAGGCGGGTTATTTCGATGGTGCAACCAATTACTTTGATGCCAAGTACACAATGTGGCAATTAGATCCAAGTGGAAAAATGAAAGATCGTTTGAGTTTTAAAGGCTACAGAAGTGGGCACATGATGTACCTTCGCCATGCTGACTTAGAAAGTTCAAATAACGACTTAAGAGAGTTTATTCAAAACTCACTACCTAAAGAGTCTAAATCAGCCAAATATTAAAATACTGAGCAATCACCTATAAATGGCTTAACTGAGTCATTTATAGGTGTAATCCCTTGCTGTTTTGTAATGACTTATTTAGCTGTCATTTCGCGTAAATTACAAGCGCCAGCTTTAATAACCGGTTCGCGTGCGGTGTAGCTTTTAGTTTCTAGCATTGTCCGTAAATTCACCAGCGTTTTAAAGGTACTTTTAAGTCCCACATTATTGTATAGCCAGGTTGGAATATTTCCTCCAGGTAAGGCGTAAACCTGATATTCAATATTTAAATCTTCGTCTTTTTGTGTCAGAAACCAATGTGCATTAAGCGTTTTAATTCTTACTACACGCTTAGTTAATGGCAATTCTTCTGGACGCGATTCAATAGAAAGCTTAGTTTGCTGCGGAGATAATCTTGAATAACACGAATAGGTAACAGCATCTCGGTTTGCAACAGGCCAAGGAGAGTCGATATAGCTATAAACGAGGTTTTCTGAAGGGCTAAGTGCTTTAATTAAACGTACTTTAGACGTGTTTTCAAGCCAACTTGACGCAATACGCGTATCACTTAATAAATCTAAGAAGTCATTTGCTGTTACATCTTCAATATTAAGCTGGCCTTTTACAACAAACGTATCATCAGAAAATTGCTGATACTCAATGCTTACTCCTTGCTCGTTTTTGTATAATAGCCAACGAGGCTCAGAGTAAACGTTAAAGCTTAACAAAATAATTAGGAAGCAAATGCACTTTTGCATTGGGATTAAATTGCAAAAGTGCTTGATCATCATTTTTGCCAATAAGGCGCTATGTCAAACGAAGCAAGCCGACTTTGCTCCATTGCACTGACTAAGTATTCCGATTTTTGCTCTAACCAAGATTGAATTTTGGCTAGTTGCTCATCTTCTTGGCCAGCACATAATTGCTTTAAATACTCAAGGGTACTGAGTTCATAAACACCATGCGAAATATCTAACCACGGCAATCTAAACTCAAGACGCTCTTCTTTATCGAACATCGACCCTAAGCAATTACCGCTTAGCAAACTGTTTTCAAGCTGCATTCGTAAATTAAGGTAGTCAGCTACGCCTAGCGTTTGCTCTTTTGGCAATAACTGGTGCAGGTTTTTCCAGTCTTTATTAAACAATCTTTCAGCAATTGAAGACACTGGATTTTCTGCAGCTTGGAGCTCTACCTGCCCCCAATCTTTTCGCCATTGCTTGTCAATCAACCATGTTGTTAACGAGAGCAATAAACGATTATACCGGGCACTATGAAACAGCGCATTAATGTCATCAATACTTGGCTGCAGCTCTTTTAAGTCGTTAATAACTTGCGCCAAAGCGGGCGCTGCATTTATTTTTTTATAAAAGGCATGACGTTTTGACGTATAAGTTTTTAACTGAATTGCATTTTCTACCCATGCTAACTCGCTCAAAAGCCACTTAAGCTCGGTGCGTAATTGTTCGGTGCTGTCTTTAGAGACTATATCGTCAAACAACCAAAAGGTATGACGAATTAAACTAATACCGTCAGTCACCCTTTTTAAGGTTTTTAAACTCGGTTTATCGAAGTAACACTGCTCATGCTTTTGCACAAACCGAATACCAAAGTTCATTGCTTCTTTTAAAGCGTTTTCTTGGGTTGCAGAGCGAGGAAGCTTAACAAATCCAATCGACTTACTAGGCTTAAGTGGATTATCGTCGGCTAAACGATAGCCACGCGCTGCTTTTGAATACAAACCAAGTCGAATACAGTTTTGGCTAACTAAAATATCGGCCAAAGCAAACAGTTCATTGCGGCTGCCTTCGATTAATTCTATTTCCAGCTCGCTGATCATCTCAACTTGCCCAGAAGCAGCAATCTCGCCCTTATCAAGCACGACCTCTATTTTTGCACCGCCTTGCGTTTCAATTAACCACGTACGACGAATAAAATTAGTGCTAAAAATAGGAAATAAATTTTGTGAAATCGCATCTACCTGCATTCCATGAGGCCAAATGTCAGCACTAAACGCCATCAAGTTTGGGCGGCTGGAATCAATAGGTAAGTTATATTCTGGGCGCTGATGAAGGCCACCTACCACTTCGCCAGCAAGCTTAATAGTTTGTTCGCACTGATTGTCAGAACAACGGGTTCTAAAACCAATATCAAGGGCTCTTAATTCACGGCTAGGCGTATCGTAATAAGCATTTTGCAAACTACGTGAAGGCTTATTAATAACCGTTTTTGCAAATTGAGTAATTAATGAGGGGATCAGTGGGACAACGGCATCTGATACCAAAAATTTCAGTTCTATCTCAGTATCCATTCGGTTTGCGGATTACCTTTAAAATAAATAAGTGGTCAAAATAAACAAAGCGCTCTAACAATGCAAATTTTTTAGCTTTTTTGAGTGGTTTAATCATGGCAGGGTTACAATATCAGCCTTGCTTTTAAAAGGCTAAATCCCTACTATCTTGCTTTATATGTGAATTAAAAAACCATGTTCATAACGGACTCAGTAAGAACAACAAGGTAGATAAATGCTAAAATATTGTTTATTCGGGCTACTTTTAACAGCCACTACGTTTATAAGCTACGCACAAGATGAAGCAACAACAGCGAGTTCATCAGATGCAAATACCGCTTATATCATCGACAATTTATATACATTTATGCGTTCAGGGGCGAGTAAAAATTATCGACTACTAGGCTCTGTAGACGCAGGAACAAAAATAACCGTACTGTCTGGCGAAGAAAACGGCTTTATTAAAATAAAGGACGACAAAGACCGCGAAGGTTGGATTGAAACTAAATTTATTTCTACTACGCCTGGGTTACATCAACAATACCAAACCTTAAGCAGCGAAATGAGCACCATGCAGGAAAATTTACGCCTTGCTCAAATAGAACTACCGCAGCTACAAAAGCAAAATCAAACCTTAACCGATCAAAACCTGCAATTATCCGCGCAAATTACAAGCCTGCAAACAACACTCGCGCAAGAGCGCACGCAAAAAGAAGCCGCTAGTTCAAAAGAAAAACGACAACTACTTACCTACGGCGGTGCGATTGCATTTTTAGGGTTATTTTTGGGAATTATTTTAACCATTGTTTTGTCGCGCCGTAAGCGTTACGAAGGTTGGGCATAAATTAATTGAATGAATGTTGTTCAATAAAAAAGCCGCTATTAGCGGCTTTTTTATTCGCATATCAAATATTGAGCTATGCATATATAGCACTGGCTTAACTATAAAAAATAGATTAACTTACTATTTTGCCAGCGGCTGTACTTCTTTATTTTCGTTCATCTCTAACTTTGGCGCATTCATTCCCTTTAATAAACGACCGAATATATCAGCACCAGTAATAATGCGCTTCTCATCACCCCATACCAACACAACGTCGTGATCAATAGCACCATCAAACGATTTATCGAGCGAATGATTTGCGCGTATTTTTAAAATAACTTCACTTAAACGCAGTGTTTCATCCGTTACAATAATAGGTCTGTGGCAAAAATGGTAAGGGTCAAAAGTATCTGGCTCAATTAATGCTGCTCGTAAAAAACCATCGGCATCAACCACTAATAACGGCCACCCATCGTTGTTAGTCAAAATTACCCAGTTATAGCCCGATTTGTGTAATTTACGTAAAAAGTCATTATCGGCTGATAATGTCAGTTCAGGAAAAATAGGTAAATCAAGTTTAGTAGGTAAAGAGATTATAGAATCTGGATCAATTATTTCCCCTTCTTTAGTTACACTGATTTCGTCTAAGCTAAAAAAGTTAAGTGCACCAATACCTTCAACATGTTGCACATCAGCTTCTTCTGCCTCAATGTGTTTTCGTATTATTCCTCTAAGCTCGCTTTCAGCAAAATAGGTAATACCTTCTTTGCCCAGCCATGCATCAAGTACCAAGGCCGTTGGTTTAGCAACAACATAAAACAAAACTTGATAAAACTTTATTAATGGCGAAAGCATACTCGCCATTTTTAATGCATTACGAGAAAAATAAGCTTGAGGTGTTATCTCACCAATTATCGTAATCGCAATCGTTGAGAATAAAAACGAGCTAGCGCCCATTAATACAGAATCAGAGAGCAACGTGAGTAAAACGTTAATACCCACGTTACCCCACAAAATGGTTGCTAGTAAAAAGTTAGAGTCGTTACGAAGTGCCATAACCTTAATTGCCGCTTCGTTTCTTTTTGAACTTTCCATTTCAAGCTGTAATCGGCTTAACGAAAAGAACGCCAAATTCAACCCCGAAAATATTGCCGATTGCGAAATACACAGAGCAATAGCACACCAAATCATGACATCAAACGTCATTTTATTTTCCTATTAAAAAGTTTATAGCAGCAACAAACTGCCTAAACCTAAAAAGGTCACAAACCCAACAATGTCGGTAACCGTTGTTAAAATAACAGAGCCAGATAACGCTGGATCTATTTTCATTTTGTCTAAAATTGATGGTATTACAACGCCCGCGAGCGAGGCCGCTACTAAGTTTAATAAAATAGCGACTGTAATCGTTACACTTAACATCAAATCGTTAAACCATAAGTAGGTAAGTAAACCAATTACAAATGCCCACACTAAACCGTTAACAGCCCCGACTCTTAGTTCTTTTTTAAGTAACGCATTGCGGTTTGAATCAGTCACCTGCCCCAAAGCCAAACCACGCACGATAACGGTTAATGTTTGGCTACCCGCAATTCCTCCCATTGAGGCTACAACCGGCATAAGTACCGCTAAAGCAACCACTTGTTCTATAGTAGCGCCAAATAAACCAATAAACCACGATGCTAAAAATGCCGTTGCCAAGTTTATACCTAGCCAAATACCACGGTTTTTAGCACTTTTTCGTACACTGGCAAATAAATCTTCGTCTTCTCGTAAACCACCGGCCTTTGCGGTAGCTTCATCGGTTATTTCTTGGCGAAGTTCGTAAGCAGAGGCAATTGTTAATCGCCCTAATAATTTATTATCTGAATTTACAACCGGCATAGCCATTTGCTCAGAGTGAATTACGACTTCAGCAGCTTCATATAAATCATCGTCTGCATGCAAGGATGAAAAATCATGATTTGCTAGTGTCATTAAATTATCGTTATTGTGTGCTTTAATAACATCGTTAATGGCCACTTCACCAATTAAACTGCCTTTTCGGGTCACTAAATAAATAACTTCGCTGTATTGCGGTACACCTTTGAATAAAAGCTTTTTTGCACCACCAGCTGTTAACTTGTCTGACACTTTTAAAATATCAAAACCTAGCCAGTGACCGAGTTGTTCTGGTGGGTATTGCTGTGCTAGCTCGTACTGCTTGGTTTGCGCTTCATCTAATTGCTTTTTTGCATAGTCGACAAACCGCTCTGGTATAACTTCTTCTAACTCGAGTAGCTCTTCTACATTTACTTCATCAAGTAATTTAAATGCATCACTGTCATCAAGTGTTTGCAGTAACCATAAACAACTATCAGGGCTTAAATTTACAAAAATTTCATGCTGTGTATCTTCGTCAAGTAATTGCCAAATTTCGAGCCGCTGCTCTTTGGGTATTGCTTCAAACAATAACGATAGATGCTCTGTAGAAAGTGTGCTTTGTGCGTCGATCAACAGTTTATTCTTACGTTCTGTGGTGTCGCATTGCAGTAAGTCGTTTATGAGTTGTGGGAGTTGATCTACCGGATACTCAATCATTAAAAAAACCTTAAAATTAAAAAGCACATTATTGACAGTTTACCTTCTCAATTAAAAATTGCAGAAAAAACGGTATTTTATTAAAGATGTGCATGCTATTTTTCGCATTGTATGGGCAAAACAAAGGCAGTACTAATTATTTCTTTATAAATTAAAAATATGAAATTAAGGTATTAGAAAACAATAAGGGAAGGAAGCTGGGCAACTATGAATGCTAAAGCATACAAGCATTATTATGTATGCTTTAAATGTGTGGGATTAAATTTCGATTAATAACCCTTTATCTTTTTTTACTTTTTCAATAACCATATAAGTATGATGTGTGCCTACACCGGGGATATCAACTAAGTCTCCCAACACTTGCCTGTACTCTTCCATGTTAGATACACGTATTTTTAATAAGTAGTCGTAACCGCCTGCAACCATGTCACATTCTACAACTTGTTCCATTCTTAATATGTGTTCTTTAAATACTTTAAATACAGCAGTATTTGAAGTGACCAACGACACTTGAACATGAGCCACTAAGCTTTGGTTTAACTTAGCTTCGCTTAATTTAGCATAATAACCCTCAATATAGCCTTCTTGCTCTAATCGCTTTACGCGATCAAGGCATGGGCTTGGGCTTAAATTAACTTGTTTTGCTAAGTTAACGTTAGAAATTCTGCCGTTTTTTTGCAAAACGTCTAAAATTGCTAAATCAATGCGATCTAGCATGCGTAATCTATTTGGATTTGTCATACAGAATTTTATGCGGATAAGTTAAATTTATGCCCTGTAAATTATCGTAAATCGACAAATTTAACCAGCATATTCTGCTGAATTTTATTTAGAATGCACTCTCAATATCACTGGTATTTTATTGGTAATTAAATTTACTTTAAATCTTAACACTGCTAAGGGTTGCTTATGTTATTCAACGGCGATTTAACAACTGACTGTCCTATAAGACAAAAAATCCGTGACTTTTACCGCATAGACGAAAATGCGGTTATCGATCATATTTTACCGCTTGCAGAAGTAGGCGTTAAAGCACGAAGCCGTGCCTGGGAAAGAGCCCGCCAGATTGTTTTAAACATCCGTAAAGAACAAGATGGTCAAGGCGGTGTAGATGCGCTACTCAATGAGTTTTCGCTTTCAAGTGAAGAAGGCGTAGTGTTAATGTGTTTAGCCGAAGCGCTGCTTCGTGTACCAGACAAAGAAACCCAAGAAGCCCTTATTCGCGACAAGTTAGCAAAAGGTGATTGGAGCTCTCATTTAGGCAGTAGCGACTCTTTATTTGTAAATGCATCATCTTGGGGCTTATTAGTAACCGGTAAAATGGTTAACTACACAGATAAAACCAAAGACCAACAGTTTGGTATGCTTAAAAAGACCATTGGTCGTTTAGGTGAGCCAGTTATTCGCAAGTCTGTAAACTTTGCAATGAAAATTATGGGCAAGCAATTCGTTATGGGTCGTACCATAAACGAAGCAATTGAACGTGCTGCCGACACAGAGCAAAAAGGCTATGTATATTCTTACGATATGCTTGGTGAAGGCGCGCGTACAAGTAAAGATGCTAAACGCTACTTTGACAGCTACATGAATGCCATCCACTCAATTGGTAAAGCGGCAAATGGCCGTGGTCCGATTAAAAGCCCGGGTATCTCTGTAAAGCTTTCTGCTATTCATCCGCGTTATGAGTTCACTCATAAAGATCGAGTAATGGCAGAAATTGTACCTAAGCTAAAAGAGCTTGCTCTAGCTGCAAAACAGTATGATATTGGTTTTACGGTAGATGCTGAAGAAGCTGACCGTTTAGATATTTCACTGGATATTATCGAAGCCGTATTTAGCGATAAAGAGTTGGATGGCTGGCAAGGGTTTGGCTTAGCTGTTCAAGCGTATCAAAAACGTGCGATTTTTGTTATCGAATGGCTAACAGAGCTTGCTACGCGTGTAGGTCGTAAACTAATGGTGCGCTTAGTTAAAGGCGCTTATTGGGATACTGAAATTAAAACTACACAGCAAAATGGTTTAGATCACTATCCTGTATTTACCCGCAAAGCCACAACAGACGTATCATACAAAGCCTGTGCAATTAAAATGCTAGAAGTACGTGATGTGCTATACCCACAATTTGCAACGCACAATGCATACACTGCAGCAACTATTTTAGAAGTGGCTAAAGGCGATAACACAGGGTTTGAATTCCAACGTTTACATGGTATGGGTGAGTCGCTATTTGACCAAATTGTAACTGAAGAAAAAATTCAATGTCGCGTGTATGCCCCGGTTGGCCAACACGAAGACCTACTAGCGTATCTTGTTAGACGTTTGCTAGAAAATGGTGCAAATTCGTCGTTTGTAAATGCCATAGTTGATACCTCTAAACCGGTAGAAACATTGCTGCCAGATCCGGTAGAAACGCTGCAAGGACTTCGTAACAAATACAATACGCAAATTAAAATGCCAATTGATTTATACGGCGAAGAACGCGCCAACTCTAAAGGCATGGACTTAACCGATATAAACGTTATTACCCCGTTTAAAGAAAACCTAGACAACTGGTTTAACGAACATCGAATAGATCAAAGCCAAGTCCCTGATGGATCACTTGCTGTTAAAAATCCAGCAAACCATAAAGAAATCATCGGCCATGTAAAACTACAAAGTGGCGATGAAATGAAAACACTACTTGCTAATGCAGAAGCAGCGTTTGAATCATGGTCGCAAACCCCTGTAAAAGACCGCGCTAATTTATTACGCCGCATTGCTGATATTTTAGAACGTCATCACGACGAACTCGTTGCTATTTGTATCAAAGAAGCGGGTAAAGTAGCGCAAGATGGCATAGATGAAGTACGTGAAGCAGTCGACTTTTGTCGTTACTACGCTGCACGAGCCGAAGAGCTTTCAGAAGATGAGCGCTTTGAAGCACGGGGTGTAATTCTGTGTATTAGCCCATGGAATTTCCCACTCGCTATATTTTTAGGCCAAGTGGCTGCTGCCATTGTGACAGGTAACACTGTTATTGCAAAACCGGCAGAGCAAACAAGCTTAATTGCACTGCGTACCATTGAACTAATGCTATCTGTGGGTTTACCTGAGCACGTTGTACAGCCTGTTATTGCACGCGGTAGTGAAGTGGGTAAAACAATTGTTCCTGATGAACGTATTCAAGCAGTTATGTTTACAGGTTCAACTGAAACCGGCACATTAATTTCTCAAACGCTTGCAGCACGAAACGATATACAAGTGCCATTAATCGCCGAAACAGGTGGCCAAAACTGTATGATTGTTGACTCAACAGCACTGCCTGAACAGGTCGTTGATGATGTTATAAGTTCTGGTTTCCAAAGCGCTGGTCAACGCTGTTCAGCTCTACGTGTATTGTTTATTCAAGAAGACGTGGCCGACGGCATCATTGAAATGCTTAAAGGTGCTTTGGCTGAATTACATATTGGTGATCCGTCATTGTTATCTACCGATGTAGGGCCTGTAATCGATGAAAAAGCACTTAAAAACTTAACTGAACATGTTGAGTATTTAAAAGGCAATGCAACACTTCATTATGAATGTAAGATTCCGGACAACAGTGAAAATGGTGCGTACTTCTTTGCTCCTCGTTTATACGAAATAAAAGATCTTTCTGTACTTAAGCGCGAAGTATTTGGCCCATGTGTTCATATTGTTCGGTTTAAAGCGAATCAACTTGATGACGTAATCGATCAGATAAACAATACAGGCTACGGCTTAACAATGGGTGTCCATTCACGTATTGAAGAGCGTTGCGAGTACCTTGCTAAAATGTCTCGTGCTGGCAATGTATACGTAAACCGCAATATGATTGGCGCAATCGTTGGTGTGCAACCATTTGGTGGCCGAGGTTTATCTGGCACGGGCCCTAAAGCCGGTGGTCCAAACTACCTACAGCGTTTGGTGAAAGAAAAAGCATCACCAGAAAACGTGCAAATGACGAACCTAACGCCTGATGAGCTTGATTTACACCACTACAGCGGTGCAAATGCCCAAGTAGAAAAGCTAATGGCTAACTCAATGCGCGATGAAAAAATTTGGCGAGCAACCCCGCTTAATGACCGTGTATCTGCTGTTCGCCAGCTTCTTGCCAAAATTGCTACGGTAGAGATTATTGATGACTTAGCTGACGATTTAGCATTAACGCTAGCCGATGCGCGTGCGCAGCTAAACCGCCTTGAGAAGCACATGCGTAAATTTACAACGCTGCCTGGGCCAACGGGTGAGTCTAATACTCTTCATTTAGAAGCACGCGGCTGTGTTGTTTGTTATGCCGATAAGAGCACGTCTTTTAACTTTTGGGCGTTATCTATCATTACTGCCTTGGCCGCGGGTAATACAGTAATTACAGTTGCCTCTGAAATGTTTTACGAAGAAGCCGAAGCATTCAGAGAGAAGTTTATTGCTACAGGTGTTGCCGAAGGGGTATTCCAAGTAGCTAAACCTAATCAGTTACAAGCGATTTTGGGGCATCCTCATTTAGCCGGCGCAGTTGTTGCAGCGCGTTCGTCTCGTTTAGGTTACTTCAGCCAACAACTTGCGCAGCGTAAAGGCGCTATATTACCGGTGATCAGTTCTGAGTATTACGACACATTAATCAAACGTCTTATCACTGAAAAAACAATTAGTGTAGATACAACGGCATCGGGTGGAAATACATCATTGATGACGTTAGTTGAAGATGATGATTAATTGAGCTAATACTAATTACTTAATAAATATATAAAAGGCACTGTTAAGTGCCTTTTTTCTATTTAAAACGCGTAAAGTTTGTTACATTTAATACAGATTTATTAGTTAAGCAGTGAAATTGAAAAAGCTCCCAGTTTCTAAATTACTCCCTGGAATGTTTGTGCAAAGCGTTACAAAACAAACGGGCAGAGTAAAAATTAAAAGCCAAGGTTGGGTAAAAACCCAAACCAGTATTGATAAGCTAATTAAAGCGGGGATTTTAGAAATTGAAATCGACCCAGACAAAACACTGACCCAAGAAGTCCCTAAAAAAGAACCAATCAAAGCTCCTTCTGCAAAAATAGAACGCGACCCCTGGCAAAAAACGCATAGCGCAGCACAAGAAATGAATAAAGCTAAAAAGCTTTATGACGAAGCTAAAACACTGCAAGTAAAAGCATTTAAAGATATAAAGTCAGGCTTGAATATCGATATAGCCCCATTTAGAGAGCTTGCTAGTGGGTTTATGGATTCAGTTTTTAGAAACCAAGATGCCCTAGCCTGCCTGACGCAAATGCGCCAAAAAGATGCCTACTTGCTAGAGCATTCTATAAACGTATCTATTTTAATGGGTATTTTTGCAAAACACCTTAATATTGAAAAAGACATTATTGTAGAGCTTACTACCGGTGCGCTACTGCATGATATTGGTAAAATAAAAACGCCAGATGAAGTCCTCAATAAACCTGGGCGTTTAACCGAAGCAGAATTTGAAATAATGAAGCAGCATGCGGTTTACTCAAAACAAATTTTAGAAGAGTCAGGTTTAACGGGTATTGCAGTAGATATTGCGGGTATGCACCATGAACGTATAGACGGTACTGGTTACCCTTTTGGTAAAAAAGGAAATGAAATAAGCCAGTATGTTCGCATGGCCTCTATTGTTGATGTATATGACGCCCTTACTGCAGAGCGAGTTTATAAATCGGGCATGGAACCCATCAAGGCATTTAAAATATTAAAAGATGGCTGCCCAGATAGCTTTGACGGCGCTTTACTAACTAAGTTTATTCAGTGTATTGGAATTCACCCAGTGGGCACATTAGTAAAGCTTTCAAGCCAAAAAGTTGGGCTTGTGACAGAAAGTAATCCAGCGATGCCATTAAAGCCGATTGTTAAAACGTTTTATAGTGCAAAACACAGCCGTTACACCGAAGTGCTTGATATTGATTTATCAAACAAAAAAATTGTGGACTCACTCGAATCAACCGTAAAGGCCGGCGATTTCAATATTGATTTAGAGCGCTTTTACAAAAACTCTGTATTACCTTAAATTGTCAGTATAAGCCCAGTATTACTCACTGAGCTTATACTTGTTTGTTACTCCGGCCAGTCTTGCAGGGCTTTTAAGCTAAACTCGTAACCGTCAAAATCAATCACGCTTTGCTCTGGTGTAATTTCTTTAACCATTAATGCACCTATGCTATCACCTTCGTGAAGCTCTCGCCCATTTAGCTTTATCCAGCGTTTATCTGCACTTGATGAATAAATATGTGCTTGGTATTTAATACTTGGTAGCATTGCTTGAAGGCCGTCTGGTAACAATTCGATAGGCTCTACCCGAGATGACGATTTTGAGGCTTGAGTTACCTCATAATCTTGGTTTTTATCGACATCTTGCACTGCCTGCGCAAACGCATTTTTAAGTGTAGTTGGCACAGCATCAAGCTCAGGATCGCTTTTAGGTTCAGCTCGCGCTGCACCACTAATTGGCTTACCCAACACTTTATACTTACTCATATCAATACTTGTCGAAGACGTATTTTGAGTTTGCTTAACATTGCCTTGGTTATACGTAAACTGTGGGGGTGGATTCGGTTGACCTTGGTTTAGCTGATTATAATTTTGCGTATTTAAAAGCTGAGGCTGATTATAAACTTGTTGAATGCCGTTAGCTGCACCTGTTGATGGCATCGGAATATACTGCCCCGTAGGCGTTAATAGCATTTGCTGAATACCCGTGGGTGTTTGCACGTGCACTAATTGCCCTTCAATAGTTGCGGTGTTGCTTGGTAGCTGTTCAGGTTTAGGCTTTTCATTCACTTTAGCTTGTTGAGTGACGGGTAATGCTTCTGTTTCTAATTGGGTCGTTACTTGTTCATTACTTTGACTGCTAACTACATTAGAGGGTTCAACAGAGCCTGATGATTGCATCCACTTACCAAAAGTAAATCCGGCTGTTATCGTAACAAAGGCTGCTAAGCTGCCTCCCAAAATAAAAGCGATACGGCGGTAACGAGCCAGTGCTTGTTGCTGTTTTAACTGCTCTGACTGTAAATCGTACTGCTCGGCACTCATATCAGCTTGTTGAGATTGCTTTAATGCATCTAGTAAATAAGACATAAATCACCTAACTATAAAATAAAAGAAAGCCCAATACCTGAGGCAAATAGAGCGCAAAAGGCAAAGCAATAGATTAAAATGGATGACGATTTTTCAGGCTTATTCGTTGTCGCAACAAAGTCGGTAGGTAATGACTCTTGTGCAGATTGTTTTACTATATCGGCATTTACAACGAGTTGCTGCTTAGAGAACGTTCCCACTAAAGCACGTTCACATACTAAATTCATTAACCGTGGTACACCGCCTGTCATTTTATGAACCATCTGCATTGCGTCCATTGAAAATAAACCTTTGTCACACCCCGCAATGTGTAGCCGGTGCTTGATATACGCGACTGTTTGGCCTTGTGTTAAAGGTAATAAGTGATAACGTGCTGTGATCCTCTGAGCAAGCTGTCTCAATTCATTACGCTTTAGTAAATCTTGAAGTTCAGGCTGACCCACTAGCACGATTTGCAACAGTTTTTTATGGTCGGTTTCTATATTAGTTAATAAACGAAGTTGCTCTAGCACATTGGGGGCAAGTAGCTGCGCCTCGTCAATAATTAAAATAGTATGGCCACCCGCTTTGTTATTACTCTCTAAATGCTTTTTTATTATGTCTGTTAAACTTTTAAGTGTCGCATTTTGTGCGTCATAACTAATCTTCAATTCATCACAAATACTAGCTAACAGCTCTAGTTCTGATAGCGCAGGATTATGAATCATCGCTACTTGTGTATTTTCAGGTAATTGCTCTAGCATGCTGCGGGTGATTGTTGTTTTCCCGGTGCCTACTTCACCCGTCAGTAATACAAAACCACCATCTTCTCCCAATCCATAGGTTAAGTGTGCTAAGGCTTCTTTATGGCGCTCGCTTAAAAATAAATAATGAGGGTTAGGCGAAATCGAAAAAGGTTTTTCGTTAAGGCCAAAATAGCTTAAATACACCGCGATGTTCCTTCGAAATTAAATCACCGTCTATAATGGCAAAAAAACGCGCACAGTAACATCGTTGTGAGCGCTTTATTGTTGAAATAAAGTAAATTTATGTAAAAACAAAAAAAGCGCAGATTCGGAATTTACTTCCAATAACGGCGCTTTTTAATCAAACTTATTTAGTATTTATTTTTCGTAGCGAACGAGGCGCAAATAAACATCACTGGTTTTAGGGCGTAAACTATTTAGCCCACTGTCAAACTGATAAACCCAGGCCGAACTCATACTACTAACACCCGATGTGCTAGACCAATAGTTTTGAGATTTAGTGCCTAAAAAAACAACCTCATTTATACTTGGCTCTGTACAACTGTGCTCTAGAATACTGGCTAGCTCTTTAATATTAGGCACCTGCCAATCATCATAGTTTGCAGTTGTATCGTTAGTCGCTCCTCGTAAAGCTTCCTGCCACGTCACTGCAGGTGTGGATCCTTCACACTGAAGTGTTTCTGTATTATAGGTTTGAGAATAACTACAACGCTGCCACATTAAGCCGGTTTCAGTGTCAGATACTGTCCCATCGGTATTAACAGTAAACCTATCAGTTGGGGTTGTTGTGTCGGCACCGCCGTAACATGTTTGCGCCGCCACATTAAAACTAAAGCCAAAAACTATAAACGTATTTAATAATTTTAATTTCATAACACTCTCCTATCGGCTTCTGACTAAACGAACATACGCGTTGTTCTCTTTTGGATAGGCAAGATCATTACCGTTACTCATATCAATAATATAAGCCTGCGATAAACTGGTGCCATCCGCAGCAGTTTGAGATGTCCAATAAGGTAAATTAACATTATCAATAGCACCCGCTTCTGGCATATTTGGGAAAAAAGCCGTGTCAATTAATACGCTTTGCCCTTGCTTACCATAATCAATTAAACCAAGAAGCTCTGTATAAGTAGGGACTCGCCAATTTGTTCCCCCACAAAAATCGATGGCATTAACTGCATTTACATAGGTTTGTAGGCCACAACTTGTGTCGTTAGGGCATGTTGTATTTGCTGTACTATCTGCATCGGTAGTTGTGTCGCCAATGTCCCAATAATAGCTGTTTTGCGCATCCCGTAACGTTGTATTTGGTAAAGTACCAGAGGAAGGGGATTTAACTTCCCAAACAAGCCCAGTTACATTGTCACGAATACAGCTAAATACTTCACTGGAGTCATCAACCTCGTCGGCAAACTGATTAAGCTTGGTATAATCAAATGCGAGATTCCCTATGCCTGCTTTATCTATGCGGTTAGCAAAGCTGTCACGACCGAGTTCTGCATCCTGCTCAGGAAAATCATCACTGTCGCAATTTATACGCTGCGTATTGTTGTAGCATTCTCCCATACCACTGTCGTTTATCAGGCCAAGCGCTTTTGGCGTTATATCAATAAACACCGTATCGGTATCGGTGCGTCCTTTCGAATCGGTAACGGTTACTTCAAAGCTAAGCGTAGTGTTGGTGTCTACATCGGAGGCAAAAAAGGTAGATACACACTGTTGGCTATCGCTCAGTGTTTCGGCATTCCCGGTTAATTGTTGCCAATCGCACTGATATGTATCCGAGACTGTTTCGCTATTGCTTGCGTCTAGTGTTACCTGGTCAAATTCTTCAACATTTTGATCATCCCCTGCATTTGCGGCAACTAATTCATTGGTTTTATTAAGGCTCATTGTGAATTGAGTACTGGCTTCACCACCCTCATCGTCAGTAACTGTTAAGCGCCAAAGTAATGTTGTGTTTGCTTCTAACAAAGGATGAGTAAAGCTTAATGTCGAATCATCAAAGCCAGAAATATCTAAGTCAGGGCCTGATATAAGTTCCCAAAAATAGCCATTTACTATTCCATTTTCATCAGGATCACTTGAGTCTAGAGCACTTAATATAATGGTATCTTGGTATACAGAAGGAAGCGTAGCTGGCGCTGTTTGGGTTATTACAGCTAGAGGCAGTTGATTGTTAGAACTAACCGAAATTAAAACGTCGTCACTTACTGCGCTATTGCCAGTGCTTTGATAACTGACCCTTAATACAATTTCGCTATCTGCTTTTACATCAGGTGCAGTCAGTGTTTGCTCAGCGCCTTCAAGTGGAAAACCATCTATACTTGGTCCGCTAACTTGTTGCCAAGTAAAAGTTCCATCCGCTGGAGAGCCTTGTGCAGTGATTGTAAAATCAATTTTTTCAATAACTTGTATATCTGAACCCGCATTCACTGAGGCTTCAATATTTGTGGTGCTGTCACTACCGCCACCACCGCCGCAGGCCGTGATAAAAATGCAGGAAAAAAGAGGGATTAACGCTAACGCTTTCATTCGTAGCACCTTGTGTCAAATAATTACTATAACGCAATCGTAAGCAATAAAGGTGCCACTAAGCTTTACATATAAGCATCTTGATGAATACGAACAAACAATTTAGTGCCAATTTTACTGTAATCAACTTTATATTCACGCCCATCTAACGACTGAATAAAAAGTAACTGCTTTTCTTCACCAAATACTTCGGCACTACTTATATATACCATTTCTAGGTAACGGTCTTTTGCATCGCGTCTATTTTTTGGTAACTCTTCTTTAAAGGGCTCTAAGCCGTTTTGAGTTACTTTAATTCGTGGGTGTATGTCAGAGTTAACAACCACTAAATCAAGTTTTTTGTCTTTATGTATTATGGTATTTCGACCACTTTTTAAAAAGGCTCTTTCTTGGCTCATTGTCTTTTCCTACAACCGCAGTTTAATCTTTAAGCTGCGACGCTATAAACTGATGTGGCTCGCGCTTCCATTTATTTAAATTAGCGCTAAAAGCCCAAATATCGGTGTCTAGTACACTGGCAGGTAGTAATAAATCATACCCCGTTAGCAACTTAAGGTGCTTGGTTCTGTTTGCAAACATAGCTATTAAACCATTATAGCTAATTCCGCGCGCAGATCGATGCTGTGTATCTTCTACTGACCATTCTGATGGGCAATTGCCATTTTTGCAATGATTTTGAACAACCTGCATAAAAAAATGTCGTTGTTCTATAAGTAATTTACCCGCAATTCTAGGGGTTATACTCATTAAAAACTCATCAATATCATTTAGTTTTAGCCCAACCGCGTTTAGCTCTAAATGCTTTAAGCCTTTTTCTACTTTTGGAACACCGCAAGAATGAAAGTTTTTATGAGATAGGCACCAACGGCCATATTTATGCCTATACTCTATAGCAGATTCGCTCAAAATTAAGCTGTAATAAGGTTCTTGAGTTTTTAAAAAACCCACAAAAATAGCCCCAAGGCAGGCACTGACTAAAAAAATTTCAACAATGCTAATAGTGCCTGATCTTAGTAAATTAAATGCCATAATAAAGACTAAACCAATAGCGCCCACAATGAGGATTTCAATTCCATTTCGTGAACCTTGCGCACGGTATTTAATGCGTTTTTTAGTGTGTTTATCCATACTGATAAAAAACCATATAAAATATAAACATAATAATAGCCCATAAAATTACTTTTCTGGCTGTCATGCAGGCCTTACAAGATGTTTTAAAATTCATATATTTATCGCTTTAATTAAACAAAAACCGGTACACACCTTTAATATTACTTACTTTTACGCCTAACGCACAAAATTATGAGACACATAACAGACTTTATCCGGTCTTATTTCGTACAATACTTATAATTAATTTTCAGGTATGAAAACGATGTACTCTAGACAATCAGGTAAAGCTCTTTTTCCATTCATTATTACACTACTTTTAATATTTAGTGTTTACTTATATTTACCCTCAAGCCATGGCGAACAGGCTAATTTCTCTAACATGTCTACACAGGTTTCTGCACATACAGTAACTTCGCAAGAAAACGCTGTAATGATAGAAGCAATTGGTAGCGCACGCGCAAATCAAGCTATTTACATTAAAAGCGCACAAAACGACTATGTTACCGACATATTTTTTAAAGATGGTGATTTAGTGAGTAAGGGCCAAAAACTTGTGCAATTGCAAAGCAGACAAGAAGAGTTAGCCGTTGAAGAACTCAGCATTAATTTACAAGAAGAAAAGCGTCAGCTTAACCGCCTTACAGAACTTTCACGTACACAGTCTACAGCTAAATCGTTGCTCGAAGAGCAATTATCTGTCGTAGACGCGACCAAGTCACAATTAGAAAGTGCTAAAACAACGTTAAGCGAAATGACCATTCGTGCACCTTTTTCTGGCTTATTAGGAAAACGCGAAATATCTACAGGCGCTTATGTTAATAATGCAACCATACTCACCACCCTTGATGATATTAGTATTATAAAAGTAGACTTTAAAGTCCCTGAAAAATATTTAGCGCAACTGGCCATTGGCATGAAAGTATTAACGCAAAATGACGCTTACCCTGGCCAAACATTTACAGGCAAAGTCACTCATATTAGCTCACGTATTGACGCCGTTACACGCAGCATTGAAGTAACCGCTAGTTTTGCCAACAAATCTGGCTTATTACGTCCAGGCATGCTGCTAAATACCGCACTTGAGTTAAGTACAAGCCAAGCACTTATGGTGCCAGAAAAGGCCGTTATACCACTGCAAGATAAACACTACGTGTTTAAAATTACAGATGGCGTAGCAAATAAAATAGAAGTACACGTTGCAAGCAGAAATAACGGTTGGGTAGCTATTGATGAGGGCTTAACTGATGGCCAGCAAATTATTACTGAAGGGCTGATTAAAATTCGCTCGGGCAGTAAAGTTAGCGTTAAGGGGTAATACGTGAAAATTACCGACACTAGCGTTAAACGCCCCGTTTTTGCGATTGTAATTAACTTATTGCTACTAACCTTTGGTTTAGTGGCATTTAGCATGTTACCGCTTCGCGAATACCCCGATATAGAGACACCGATTGTAAATATTAGCACCACATATACCGGGGCATCAGCGGAGATAATCGAAACTAAAATAACCCAAGTTATCGAAAACCGAATATCCGGTATTGAAGGTATTAAAAGTATAAACTCATCAAGCCGTAATGGCCGCTCAAACATTACTATTGAGTTTAATATAAGTCGCGATATAGATGCGGCATCTAACGATGTACGTGAACGTGTTGCAAGAGCACTCGACAGTCTCCCAGAACAAGTACGTCCGCCTGAGGTATCTAAGTCAAACAGTGATGAAAGCCCTATTGCTTGGTTTGTACTAAATAGCGAAACCATGGACTCGTTGCAACTTTCTGATTATGCGCAGCGCTTTATAGTTGATCGCTTAGCAGTTGTAGATGGGGTATCTAATGTTCGAATTGGCGGAGAGCGCCAATACGCGATGAAAATTTGGCTCAACCGCCAAGCCATGGCTGCACGCGGAATTACCTCAAGCGATATAGAAAACACCCTGCGCACAGAAAATGTTGAACTACCCGCAGGTGAAATTGAATCAATTGATCGCGACTTTACCGTTCGCACAGCCCGAAGCTACAAAGATCAGCGCGACTTTAAAAATTTAGTTATTAAACGCGGAGAAGACGGCTATTTAGTTCGCCTTGGCGAAGTAGCCGACGTTCAACTAGAGGCCGCCGACGACGAAAGTTTATTCCGTGGTAACGGCCGCAACATGATTGGCTTGGGTATTGTAAAACAAGCCAAGGCAAATACTTTAACCGTGGTAGATAACGCACGGAGTGAGCTTGAAAAAATCAAACGTAACCTACCAGAAGGCACAACAATTCAAGACAGTTACGACTCGTCTGTATTCATTAAAGAGTCGATTAGCGAAGTATACAGTACGCTTGCCATTTCTATGGGGTTAGTTGTTTTAGTTATATTTTTGTTTTTAGGCAATATTCGTGCAACGCTTATTCCTGCGGTTACCGTACCCGTAGCCTTGGTAGGCAGCTTTATGTTTTTGCTCGCTATGGGGTATTCAATCAACTTATTAACCCTACTTGCGTTAGTACTTGCCATTGGCTTGGTTGTTGATGACGCCATAGTAATGCTTGAAAACATTCACCGCCGCATAGAGCTTGGCGAGCCACCATTACTTGCAGCGTACAGAGGCGCACGAGAAGTAGGTTTTGCAATTGTAGCAACAACATTGGTGCTTATTTCGGTGTTTGTTCCTTTAATATTTATGGATGGCCGAATAGGCGCGTTATTCACCGAATTTGCAATGGCTGTCAGCGCGGCGGTATTTTTCTCAAGTGTTACCGCGCTTACCCTTGCACCAGCATTGTGTTCAAAAGTTCTAAAAAGTGCCGACAAACCTAATAAATTTAGCCAATGGATGGACCGCCAGTTTACTAAATTAGAGCGCAGTTACCGTAATTCACTTTCAACCAATATGACAAAAAAGTGGGGCTTGTTAGTCAGCTTAGTATTAGCGGGTTTTGTGAGTTATTCATTATTACTGCAAGTACCTTCAGAGCTAACACCTAAAGAAGACCGCGGCACCTTTTTTATTATGATGAGCGGGCCTGAAGGGGCTAGCTACGAAAACAATGCTGCCAATATGGCAAAAATTGAAGAGCGCCTTATGCCTTACTCTGAGTCTGGCGAGCTAAGTCGCGTGCTTGTTCGTGTTCCAGGCTGGGGCGGTAGCGGCGGTGTTGCTATTGTTGGTATGGCTGATTGGGACAAACGCAAGCGCTCTACGTGGGAAGTGATGGATGAAATTAGCGGCAAAATGCGCGAAGTTACCGATGTACGTGCGTTTGCTATTATGCGCCGAGGCATTGGCGGCGGCGGTTCATCTCGCCCTATTGAATTTGTTCTGCAAGGTAATGATTATGCTCAACTTGCCGATTGGCGTGACCGCATTATTAAACGTGCTGAACAAAACCCGGGCCTTGTCAGAATCGATCACGATTACAAAGAAACATTCCCACAGTTTTTAGTCAGCATCGATAAAAATAAAGCAGCTGATTTAGGGGTGTCTGTGTCTGATGTTGGCCGTACACTCGAAACAATGCTGGGTCAGCGTCGTGTAACAACCTTTATAGATAGAGGTGAAGAATACGATGTGATTTTGAAAGGTACAAAAGAAGACTTTAACAACCCAACCGATATTTCAAACATATACCTTAAATCACGCAGCGGTGAGCTTGTTCCGCTAGACAGCCTAATAAGCTTAAAAGAAGAGGCTACAGCCTCGCGTTTAAACCGATACAACCGTATGCGTTCAATAACATTGAGCGCAAATTTAGCCGATGGTTACACACTTGAACAAGCACTTAACTTTTTAAATGAAGTAGCCGCGCAAGAAAACGACATTGATGGTGCCGTTGACTACAAAGGGGAATCTCAGCTTTATTACGAAGGCGCATCAGCAATGACCTACGTATTTGTTTTAGCGCTAACAGTCACCTTTTTGGTACTGGCTGCGCAATTTGAAAGCTTTATGCACCCATTTGTAATTATGCTTACAGTACCGCTTGGTTTAATGGGCGCGATGTTTGGCCTTTGGTCTACAGGACTTACGCTTAATATTTACAGCCAAATTGGTATTGTAATGCTCATAGGGTTAAGCGCTAAAAACGGGATACTCATTGTTGAATTTACCAACCAATTACGCGACAAAGGTGTTGAGTTTAGCGAAGCAATATTACAAGCGGCTACACAACGTTTACGTCCAATAATAATGACATCATTAACTACGGTTATGAGCTCAGTGCCATTGGTATTAGCATCAGGCCCTGGTGCTGAAAGCCGTATGGTAATTGGTGTTGTGGTATTCACCGGTGTTATTGTTTCAACGCTACTTACCTTATTTGTTGTGCCAGCAGCGTATTATGCGCTTGCTCGCAACACACAGTCACCTGAGTATTTACAACAAAAACTTAATAAACAAGCAGCCGCAAAACCGCTTGAAGAGATCTAAGCAAGCTAACGCGTCGTAACCTTGTTACGACGCTAGGCTTTATGTTTTGCGTGACCTTTGTTTAATATTAGGAATAATTATGAGTTCAACAACGCAAGTAGCAACCTTTGGCGGTGGCTGTTTTTGGTGTATTGACGCAGCATTTAGGCGTGTAAATGGCGTGTCGGATGTAAGCTCGGGTTATACCGGTGGCAATACTGACAATCCAACATACAAATCAGTATGCAGTGGTACAACGGGCCATGCCGAAGTAGTAAAAGTTGAATTTGATAGCACCATTGTAAGCTTTGAAACCTTGCTCGCTATGTTTTTTACTTTGCACGATGCTACGCAGTTAAATCGCCAAGGTAACGATATTGGCACACAATACCGCAGTGTTGTTTATTACCATAATGACGAACAACTTGCGCTTACTAATACTATGATTGAACAGTTACAAACTCATGTTAGTGAGCCAATTGTAACCGAAGTAAGCCCGGTAACAACTTACTATCCTGCTGAGCACTATCATCAAGATTACTACAACGAAAACCCGCAACAGGGCTATTGCAGTATGTTAATCGCGCCAAAATTACACAAGTTTGAAACCGTATTTAAAGAGTTTTTAGCTGAGTAAAAATACAAAAAAGCCCGGCAAAACCGGGCTTTCTGTTTAGATTATTTAAAACTGGTAATCTATACCAGCAAAAAAGCGGCGCTCTGGCGTGTTGTAGTAATACACCTGCCCTGTTGTAAAATCAGCGTTAGAATCGACTGCGTTGTACTCTTTATCAAATAAGTTTTCAATACGAAGTGATACCGTAACCTCATCGTTTACTTGGTAATTGCTCGCTAAATTCCAAAGCGTATAAGACCCTAATTGTGAAACAGCCCCTGCTCGCTCACCGCGATATTGCATTGCTAGGCTTGTATCAAATGCACCAAACTGTTTTGCAAGCTCCCAATTAAGCGTTCGCTTAGCAACGTTTCTAAGCGCTTCGCCAGTTTCTTTATCTTCTGCACTTAAGTAAGCAAAATTCACATTACTATCAAAGCCAAAAATTTGATTAATCAGGCTAAACTCTACACCTTCATATTGAGCCTCATTAATATTGGTGAGTGCAAAATTAGTATCGTAAGCAATTTTATCTTCAATTTCATTTCTAAAAATAGCGACATCAATACGTGCAGTTTCAAAGTCAATGTTTAAGCCAAGCTCGCGATTTACTGACGTTTCGGGTTGAAGGTTAGCATTGCCGTAAAGTGGAAAATATAAATCATTAAAAGTAGGCGCTTTAAAGCCCGTGCTTTGGCTTATTCTAAATGTAGCGTTTTCGGATAAGTGATAACCTGCCGCCGCGGTATACGTTGTTTCATTACCAAATTGCTCATCGTCATCTTGACGAACGGTTAAATTAGCAAGCAACTCATCCGCATCGTAATATGCGCCAACAAATACCGCTAATACATCGCGCTCTTGCACTTCAAACGTGGTGGAGCTTTGTGACACGTCATCGTTGTACCAATTAATACCACCACTAATGTTTAACGTGTCGTTTAAGCGATATTGGCCGTTGTAATCAATTTGTGAGCGCTTAGTAATAAAAGTACTTGTTGTTGGCCCTTGAGAAAAATCAACATAACGGTTGTCTGAATCATCCGTTGCAAATGCAATATCAATGCTGTGTGTTTGATTATTATAGTCTTTATTCCAACCAGCCGAAAGCTGGTAATTTTTAAAATCACCTCGCTCAATCGTACTATCGGCAGGACTAAAGCGGCTGTCGTAATCAGCAAAGCCTTCACTGTATTGCCCTAGTAACTTAAAGTCGCCGTAGTGCGCATCGGTATAATTTACTTTAAAGCCAAGGTTTTTGTTTTCAAAGCCGTCTTCATCGGGGGCAACACCTTGCAGTACATCAAAGTTATCTGTTTTTTCAAACCCAGCATTAAAAGCCGTTGTCAGCTCACCTGTTTTTATAGAGCCAGCAAGCTGGTAGTCTTGATATGAATCAGACCCAAACGTAGCACTAACAGAAAGGTTATCTGACTCTCGCGTTATAATATTAATAACCCCCGCTAGCGCATCAGAGCCATACACTGCTGCACGTGAACCTTTTATTATTTCAATGCGCTCAATACTGTTTAATGGCACATTGCTTAATGCTTTTTGACCAAGCGTTGCCGAACCGGTGCGTACACCGTCTATTAAAATTAGCGTATCACCTGACCCCGTACCGCGCAGTGAAACACCGGCATTTTGACCAAAACCGCCGTTAGGGTTAACCTGAAAGCCAACTTGAGAGGTTAATAGCGTTGGTAAGTCGCGAACATTACTGGCTTCTATATCATCACGAGTTATAACATTTACGCTCGCTAATACATTAGTAATTGATTGTTCAAACTTATTAGCGGTTACCGTAATGGTTTCGATTGATTGCTCTGCAGCAGATACAGATAGTGACAGCGCAGCAGTAATTGCAACGCCAAGAGTTGTTTTATTTAACATGATGTTCCCCTTCTTTGCCCACCGCAAAGAACTAAGTAAGATTACATCAAGGCCGGTCTCCGGACTCAGTAAGTACATAGCTTTATGCATTACTTTACCGTTGCGGGGGCAGTGTTGGGATTGTAGTCATCATGAAAACGCACCAACTTCCCGATTATCTTATTAAAAAAATCAAACCATTGAAAAAATTAATAAGCACCTTGAAAATAGGCCGCTATTGTGAGGAGTTTAATAAAAAATGTCAATGGACGTCTATACAGCTAAAAAAGATTTAGCATATTTAAACGAATTTAAATAGCTCATAAAAAAGCCAAATAACTATCGCGGCTATTTGGCTTTTTACTTATAAAGCGCCCAAAAAGGCCTTTATAATTAATCGCGGAAGTTTTTAAACTGAAATGGCTGACCTAAATCGGCAGTACGCACCACTTGCATCGCAGCTTGTAAGTCATCACGCTTTTTACCCGTTACGCGCACTTCTTCGCCTTGAATAGCCGCTTGCACTTTTACTTTAGAATCTTTGATGGCTTTAACTATTTTTTTAGCCATATCTTTTTCAATACCTTGCTTAAGCGCAACGTTACGAAAAACATTTTTACCCGCACGGCTAATGTCTTGAAGCTCTAGGCTAGCTACATCCATACCACGCTTAGAAACTTTACCGGCTAAAATATCAAACAACTGCATAACCTGTGAATCAGCTTCAGCTTTAAGTTTAATTGTTTTGTCGTTTAGCTCAATAGATGCATCAACACCTCTAAAGTCAAAGCGAGTCTCAAGTTCACGGTTTGCGTTATCAACCGCATTTTGTGCTTCGTTCATTTCTACTTCAGATACAATATCAAATGAAGGCATTGGTTTTCTCCTAACTATTCAATCTTAATTTTTATGACGCAATTATAACGCTAAAACTATAAATCTTTACATTTTTCTGCATCTTGTTCAGGTGCGATACTCATTTAGTTTGATATACTCAAGTTTCTTTTTTAAGCGACTCTAGGATTTTACGTGACAAGGCGTGTTTACCAAGCAGTTTTTTTGCTCAGCATCGTGGCGTTTACTTTTTTATTTGCCAAAGAAATAAAAGGCGCAGCTAACCTATTTCCACACATTGATAAAGTAGCCCATTTTGGGATTTTTTTTGTGCTTGCCGTTATTATGGATAAAGCGTTTAAGCTTCCTTTATACGCACAAGCTTTATTATTAGCCGGTTACGGTGCATCAATTGAAATAATGCAAGATGCACTTCCCTATAGGCAAGCCTCTATTGGCGATTTTATAGCTGATTTTGCGGGTGCTGCTAGCTACTTTTTACTAAGAGTAATTTTTACTCCTCGCAAAAAGAATCCCTATGACTAACATTTTAATTATAGGTGATGGCGCTATAGGCCTATTAATGAGTCACTTTTTAAGTAAAGAAAATACGGTACATGTTTTAACACGCAAGCCAACCTGCAATACCCGTTTTTATAGCCGTAAAAATGCCCCGTCACATAAAATTAATGCACGCTTTATTAATTTAGGTGAACTGGCGCAGCAACCTAGTTATGATATTGTTATTTTTACGGTTAAAGCTTTTCAGGTTCAAGACGCGTTTGCACAAGTAAAACCTTATCTTGCTGCAAATTCAATATTAGTAATTTCTCATAATGGGATGGGAAATATTGAAGAGCTAATGCCTCAGTTACACACTCAGCAAGCACTTTACTTTTTAACCACCAGCATGGCCGGATTTAAGTCTAATCCGTACATTGTGCAACATACCGGTGAAGGGCAAAGCGTGATTGGTGGCTGTAACAACCTCGCAGTTAAAAACCCACAATGTATATCACCACTACTCCAAGCAATCCCAAACTTAAAAGTAGTTAATAACATTGAGCAGCTTCGCTTTGAAAAGCTACTGGTTAATGTGGCTATTAACCCGCTAACTGCGCTTCATAATATAAAAAATGGCCAATTACGCGCTCCTATATTTAGCGCAACTATAATGAGCTTGCTCTATGAGGGCTGCAGAGTTGCTAACGCGCAAGGGTTAAATATCGCTTTAGCTGATGCGTTAAATAATGCTTACACCGTAATGGCACTTACCGCTGAAAATTATTCGTCAATGCAACAAGATATTGCTAATAACAGACCAACAGAAATAATGGCCATTTGTGGGTATATTAGCGAGCAAGGCAAACGCTACAACATTAATACCCCTACAAATAATGAGCTACTTGCTAAAATTCAGGCAAAAAAAAGCGTGGTATAAACCACGCTTTCATAAACTATTAACCCGTAACTTACTAACTTATTTCTTAAGGGCGATACACTTTAACTGCTGTAAATCCTTGCTCGTGTAAAATAAGCGCTTGCAACTGGCTCATTACACCTCTATCGCAATACAGGTAATAGTCTTTATCTTTTGGTAGATCGCCAAATTTAGTAGCTAAGCGGAAAAACGGTAAGTGGATTACTTCAATACCTTCAATTTCAAGCGGCGCGGCGTCTTCTTCTTCTGGTGAACGAATATCAACAACCACAGAGCCAGGCGGTAAATCGGCAACCGATTCAGCCTCTTTTAGCTCTTGCTTGGCTTCTACGTCGATATCACGAACATCCATAACACGCGCATTATCTATAACGGTATCAAGTACATCAAAGTCGAACTTTTCTTCTTCGCCTTTAATCACGTCTATTTTTGCTTTTACCGTTGGCTTTTTAGATATAACACCACAGTATTCTGGCATAGTTTCAGCCATTTCAGCGGTACCAATTTGGCGCGCAATATTAATAATCTCTTGCTTATCGTGCTGAATAAGCGGGCGTAAAATAAGCGTTTCGGTTACGCGGTCAATAACACTTAAGTTAGCTAACGTTTGGCTAGACACCTGCCCAATACTCTCACCCGTTACAAGTGCTTGAATATTTAGCTTTTCAGCCACAGCGCTACCCGCACGCATCATCATACGTTTAAGGACAACGCCCATTTGGCTGTTTTCAACATTTTCTAAAATTTCGGCAACAACAGGTTCAAAGTCTACCGTTATAAATTTGACTTTGTGGGTAGAGCTGTACTTTTTCCATAAAAAGTAACTGGCTTGTTTAACGCCAATTTCATGGGCAGCACCACCTAAGTTGAAGAACAAAAAGTGCGTACGCGCACCTTTTCGTATCATTTGATAACTAGCAACACCGGAGTCAAACCCACCCGACATTAACGACAGCACATCTTCTTGAGTTGGCAAAGGAAAACCCGCCATACCTAAATGTGTTTGCGTAACAATATAGGCTTTATCGTCTTTGACTTCTAGGCGAATAGTCACTTCAGGGCGGCTAAGCTTTACGCGAGCACCTTCAACATGCTGATTTAAACCACCACCTACGTAACGCTCTAAATCGGTTGAGGTAAAGTCGTGTTGGCCTATACGTTTTGCACGTACGCAAAATGTTTTACCGGCGATTGTGTGGCCAATTAATTCAAAGGTTTTTTGATAAATTTCGTCCAAAGTACTAAATTCGACTTCGGTCACTTCAATAAATTGCACTATACCTGGAATGCGTTGCAAACCATCTATAAAGTCTAACCGAGTTTGCGCATCAGTTAATTTGGTAACAACTGAAATGTTATCCCAGTTGTTTCTTACTTGTACTTTTTCGTCAATACGACGCAATACAATTTTAATGTTATTTTCTAACACTTTAGTAAAGCGTTTACGAACCGAGCGGCTTTTGATAGCTATTTCGGGGTGTAGTTTGACGATAAATTTAAGCATAGTTCACTCTTAGACTGCGGGAATTCGCGCTCCCAGGCATTTGGCGCGCGATTATAGCAAAAATTTTAACGTCTAGGAAACAGCCAATAAATGAAGCGTTATACTACTGCAGGTGCTTGCTGTGCAAGTGCCGTGTACTTTTCGCGAAGTTGGTTCATCTGTACGCTGCTTTTTTCTGTACTGTAAGCCCTAAATAAAGCCAATACTTTTAAAATACCATAATAAATATCTTGCTCAGCCAACGAACCACTGGGTCTTCGTGCTTTTATGTAAGGGGTCCAAAAGCTAACGGTTAATTTAAGTGTGTGTGCTAATTCGGTCACGTCTTGTTCGTCAATGGCGATCATGCCTTTATCTCGCAATCCCAAAATAACGTTACGAACTTGCTCTAGTAACTCAAGCTGAAAATCAATATACGCTTGTTTTAAGTCTGTATCTCTAGAGAGGATATCGCCAAGGTTGTCGTAAAAAAAGTGAAAACGCCACATAAGTTCAAATAGCGAGTCGAGATAAGCAGTTAAATGACTAAATGCATCGTCGTCTTTATCAATAGGCTTAAAATGTGTACTTAAATGATCACGGTAAAGCGCAAAAATATGGCGAATAATGTCTTCTTTATTTTTAAAATGATAATAAAGATTACCCGGGCTCATCCCTAAGCTCGATGCAATATGATTAGTTGTTATTGCACGCTCACCATTTTCATTAAACAACGAAATACTGGTGTGTATTATTTTTTCCTTGGTATTCATATGCTAATACTCAAATAGTCTACTGGCTACATTACACTCAAATTTGGATAGGCAGTATAAACAAAATTAACAATTAAAACACTCCCCTTACAACTAGATCATGTTGACCTTAATGGATTGAAAGTTATTCAACATAAAAGACGACTTAACCACAGCGCCAAGTTTGAAAGCAAAAAAGCGAGCTATAAATAACGTCATGCCTTTACGGCATATTCTCACCCTAAATAATCGCTAAAATAATACCCACTAGCTGCACCTGCTACTGGGCTGCTTTGTACTGTAAACACTGTTAAACTACGCTAAAATTATAATTTGTGAACCTTATGAACGTTACTGCAATTTACCCCGGCACTTTTGACCCACTCACTAATGGCCACACAGACCTTATACAGCGCGCTGCTAAAATGTTTGATACTGTTTTGGTTGCCGTTGCTAATAACCCAAGTAAACAGCCATGTTTTAACCTTGAAGAGCGTGTGGCGCTAGCAAATACAATATTAAGCCACCTAGATAACGTAAAAGTTATTGGTTTTTCTGGATTACTGGCCGATTTAGCACGTGATCACAATGCTCACGTACTTATTCGCGGTATAAGAGCAGTGTCTGACTTTGATTATGAATTTCAATTAGCAAACATGAACCGCCGCCTAAACCCCGATCTTGAAAGTGTATTTTTAACACCTGCTGAAAAAAATTCTTTTATTTCATCTACTTTAGTTAAAGAAGTAGCGCGTCATCAGGGTGATGTAAGCGAATTTGTAGACCCTATTATTGTAAAGGCACTTAAAGATAAAGTAGGCTGTAGTACTAATTAAGCCTAGTGAAATGCTTTACCAAAGCAAAAAATTTAGAGGTATGTAGCCTCTAGCGATACATTAACCACGTGTGGTTAGTTTTTTAGTTAACCACACCAGTTTTAATAAATCTTTATTTGTAACAATTACAACGGCCATTGTTATATCAACAAGCGGCATTACTGACCCGTAAACTCCCCATAGCCACCAATAACCGCAATATGGGTTTACTATAAAATCAACATGCATTGCCAAAAAAAGCGTTGCGTTAACAGATAACCCCCCTACCAAGTAGTAAAAGCTAACAGGGATCACTCTCCCTAGGCTGAAACGCCAAATAATAATAGCCGCGATAGTAACCGCATCAAAAATAAATAACTGTAAATGCCTAAGTGGTGTATACATATCTATGTATAAACATAAGGTGTAAGAAACCATCATAATGAATGACAGGTAAGTTCGGCTATTATCGGTTTTATTAATAGCCGCAGACAAGTTATATAAAAAAGTGAAAACAAATAGCCACGTTATAAAAATACCAAAAGGTTCAGATATTGAAACCATCATCCAAAAGTAATCTTCCAAAAAACTACTCATTGCATAGCTGCCGTTGTTTTACGACTCAACACACTATTTTTTAATTTAACCAAACCTAAAATATCTTTATTGATAATGAGTACTAAAGCCATGATTAATTCGTCAAAAGGCATCAATAGACAGTATACCCCCCATAACCACCAAAATTTGTAATTCTGATTGATTCCATTATCGATATGCATGGCCAAAAAAAGCGATGCGTTAATGCATAGCCCTAAAATTAAATAGTAAAAAGCAATGGGAGGTACTTTGACAAAGTAAAACCGCCAAATAAAAATAACGGCAATGGTAACTACATCAAAAGCTAACACCTGAAGATGAGCAGAGTATTGGCTTATATCTATATATAAACTCAAAATATAAGAAATCATCATAATTGATGAAAGTTGAGTTCGACTATTATCAGGTTTATTAATAGCCGCAGACAAATTGTATAAAAAGGTAAAAACAAATAGCCACGCAATAAAAATACCATAAAGCTCACCGATAGAGACCATAAACCAGAAGAAGTCTTCCAATCTATTCCCCATTACATAACTGCCGGTGTTTTACGATTTAGCACACTGTTTTCTAATTTAACCAAGCCTAAAATATCTTTATTAATAATTAGTACAACAGCCATTATGAAATCAACAATGAGTGTTGAAATACCGTAAACCATCCACAACCACCAATATCCACAATTTGGATTTATAATACTATCAATATGCATGGCCATAAAAAGCGATGCATTAATACACAGCCCTACAATTAAATAATAAAAGCCAATAGGGATAACTTTACCAAAGCACTTCCGCCAAATAAAAATAACGGCAATGGTGACAACATCAAAAACAAATAATTGAAGATAAGGCGCTGGTGTATAGGCGTCTATGTACAAACTCAACGTATAAGAAACCATCATAATGAATGACAGTTGAGTACGGCTATTATCAGGTTTATTAATCGCTGCAGACAGGTTATATAAAAAAGTAAAAACAAATAACCACGTAATAATTATACCTATGAGCTCACTTATTGCAGCGAGACTCCACATAAAGTCTACCAAACTACACTTTCCTTATTTCACCGGCTTTATTTTATGATTTAGTACAGTATTTTTTAATTTAACCAACCCTAAAATATCTTTATTAACAATAAGTACTACTGCCATTATGAAATCAACAATAAGTGTTGAAAAGCCATAAAACATCCACAACCACCAAAATTCGTAATTTAAGTTTACTATTATATCAATATGCATGGCCATAAAAAGCGATGCGTTAATACACAACCCCACAATTAAATAATAAAAACCAACAGGGATAGCTTTACCTAAGCAAAGCCGCCAAATAAAAATAACGGCAATAGTGACCACATCAAAGGCAAATAATTGTAGGTACAGTAATGATGTATACATGTCAATGTACAAACTCAACGTATAAGAAACCATCATAATGAATGACAGTTGAGTGCGGCTATTGTCACTTTTATTAATGGCCGCAGACAGGTTATATAAAAATGCAAAAACAAATAAACATGTAATAGGTATACCTAATAGATTGCTAATTGCAGCGAGACTCCAAAAAAAGTCTTCCAACCCCCCCCCCATTACCTAGCCACCGGTGCTTTTCGATTAAACACAACATTTTTCAATTTAACCAAACCCAAGAAGTCTTTTTTAATGAAGAAAACGGCAACCATGGCAAAGTCGTTAAAGTTAACTAGCCAAGAATAAACTATTGTAAAAAGCCAAGGCTCGTAGTTATTAAAAACCACGGTATCCAAATGCATTCCTAAAAATAAGATGGCATTCACTGAGAGCCCCACTAGTAAATAAACGAATATAAACCTCTCTCTAATAAATAAATTAAGTATTACAAGGGCAAAAATAGTGGCTATATCAAAATAAAAAAAATCGAGGTACAGTACTGTTTGAATATCTATAAAAAGGCTTGAGAGATATGAAACAGTCATCACTAGCGATAACCAAACACGCTTTTTGTCAGGCTTATTAATGCTAGAAACGAATGAGTACAAAAAAGCCATTAAAAAACCCCACTGCACCAATGCCCCAATATAAAAACTTACATCTGGACTTAATACTAGGTCATCTAACATGGCAATCGCTTACATAGTAAGAGCCGACAGTTCTGGCCGGTAAGTACATATTTAATTGGATGGGTTTGTATATGCTTAAAACCAAGTAGGACAAAAAAGACATTAAAAAATACCCCATTGTACTAATGCGCTAATGTACGAAGATAGTTGGAGCTGTATTTAAAGCTATTCATGATTTAGTTGTTTACCAAATTTAAGGAGTATGCTTTTATTTTTCAGTCTAAAGCTAAGACACACGTTCCTTAATATCTTTTAAAGCGTAGTAGTTGAAAATACTCATAGGAGGTATAGTAACCGCCCTTATATTTATGCTTTCACGTTTGTTCAGCGTAAAAATAAAAATGAATTTTAAGCTAGGGCACTTTTGAATTAGCACTGGGGTTTAAAAGTTTACCGATTTTATTTTTAAGTTTATGCAGCCCTAAAATATCTCTATCAACTATTAAAGCTACAATCATAGTAAAATCTATAAGATTCACAGTATAAATATATACCTCCCAAAACCACCAATACTGGGTATTTTCATAAATTTCGCTATCAACATGCATTAATAAAAATAAGATTGTATTGATGCTTAAACCTAATACTAAATATAAAAATGATGAGGTGGTTTTTTTTACTATTTTGTAAACTAAAATAAGTGCAAAAATTGTAGCAATGTCATACAAGGCAAAATTTAAGTAAAGTGAGTTTTTAAGAGAAAGCCATGTAAGGAAATAATCTGATAAAGTGTATGAACACATCATTACAAAAGAGCTAAATAAAAGGGTGGTGCCTTTTTTTAAACCAATTGTATAAATAAACACATTAAAAAAAAAGGCCATTAAAAAACCCCACATAAAAAATGCGGAGAGAGAAAATAACCCAAATAAATCGTGTAAAAACATCTAACGCCTTAAATTATTACTTTGGTCTTGTGAAGCCAGGCTTCAAAATACCAGCACGGTTTAGGTCAGCACTTGCCGCACTTAAACCTTCTTGCGAGAAACTTACTGTATCAGATTGTAGGGTTTTAGTGCTAGTAGTTTGTTCAGCCGCAGGCTGTAATTGTTGTGTTTTGTTGTATGCTTGCATTTGCACTTGGCTATTAGCTGAAATTTGCATGTAATTGATCCTTATAAAAGTTTAAATTTAATTGGCGTAAAATTAAATCACACCATTGTGTAGGTATATGCACTACTCATGGTGGTAGTTGCTATTTATAACTACATAACTAATAGCAAGCTATGTACCAACTTTTATTTAAATTTTATTTTTAAGTAAATTACTAGGAATTGACACAATCAAAACACCTCCGACCAGATGTGCTAAGGCATAAAAAAACGCACAGGGGTAACCGTACGTTTTTTGTATCCAGGGAGTTTAAGCCACGAATTTACACGGGATCGCCGCTTTATTACTTGGCTTTAAAATATATTCCATTGCTACTTCGTCGCAGTTTTCTTTACGAAGGCACAATTCACAATCTTTCATTACTTTTTCAGGCAGGCTGTCTTTACTGCAAAAAGCAAAATCTTGTTTTTCAAAAAAGTCTGGCACGCGAGTAAGTACAATTACGCGATTAAGTGCCAATTTTTTGGCTTTTATTAGCAAATGGTCAACTAATTGCCGCCCTTGCCCAGTCACCGCACTTTGCGGGTCAATACCCAAAGAGCGTATCTCTGCAAGGCCTGTATCGTATATATACAGCGATGCACAACCCGACACTTTGCCGTCTATTTCGGTTACAGCAAATTCATTAATTGAATGCACCATATCACTTTTTGCACGCGGCAAATTTTCGCCGACGGTTGCCCAATGTTGAATAAGCTTTGCAATCGATTCAACGTCATCTAGGTTGGCATCACGAACCGTTATCTGCTGTTTTTTTTTGGCGGCTTTAATTGCGCTAGTGACTTGCTCAATAGAGGTACCGCCAATTGCTTGACGCGCCTTAATACAGGCGTCTATTTCAAGTACCGGATAAACGTCGTCTTCAAATACATCATTTACTGATTTATATTGCTCAAGTGAGAGCTCCTCAAGCGTTTTATCCTCACTTATTGCGAGCTGTACTAACACCCCCACAATATGATGGCCTTCTCTAAAAGGTACCCCTTTAGCCACTAAGTAATCAGCCAACTCGGTTGCATTTGCATGGCCACCTTTTGCCGCAGCCAATGTACGCTCACCTTTTACTTTTACGCCTTTAATACACGCTTGTGCCATATGAATACACGCAAGCCATGTTGGCATCGCATCAAAAATGCCTTCTTTGTCTTCTTGCATATCTTTATTGTATGCAAGTGGTAATGCTTTAAGAGTCATCATCATGGCGCTAAAAGCACCAAATACACGGCCTGTTTTACCACGAATAAGCTCAAGTGCATCTGGGTTCTTTTTTTGCGGCATTAAAGACGAGCCAGATGTTACATTATCAGCAAGTTCAATAAAGCCCGCTTCACCTGAGTTATAAAAAATTAAATCTTCAGACATACGTGATAAATGAATCATTGAAATTGAAGCGCAACTTAATAGCTCAACAACAAAGTCACGGTCAGATACACCATCAAGGCTGTTTTTAGTTGCACCTGTAAAGCCTAAGCCTTGTGCAAGTGTTTGGCGGTCAATTGGATAAGCAGTGCCAGCCAACGCGCCACTGCCTAGCGGACAATAGTTCATACGGGCTTTAGCGTCTTGCAAACGGCTTTCGTCGCGTTCTAGCATTTCAACATATGCCATACACCAGTGGCTAAATAATACAGGTTGTGCGCGTTGTAAATGAGTATAACCAGGTAAAATAGTCCCCAGTTCACGTTCGGCTAACGCAACAAATTCTGCTTTTAATTGCGCAATGGCTTTTAAAATATGATCGGCAGTATCACGGCACCATAATCTAAAGTCGGTGGCTACTTGGTCATTTCGACTTCGGCCTGTGTGTAACTTTTTAGCTAGATCACCCACTTTCTCAATTAGAGCCGCTTCAACATGTGAATGAATATCTTCAGCACCTGAGGTAGCTACAGCGGTTGGATCTGCTTTTACCTCTTCGAGTAACTCGTATAATGCCGATACTAACTCTTTGTGCTCATCGCTTGATAACACGTTAACTTGTTCAAGTGCGCCAGCCCATGCCACAGAGCCAATAATATCTTGCTCTGCTAATTGGTAGTCAAATGGAAGAGAGTCGTTAAATTGCTTAAACGCCTCGTCTGGACCCGTAGAAAAACGTCCGCCCCATAATGCCATGAAATATCTCCAAACCCTGTAATGCCCCTTTTACAAGGGGCGTAAAATTTACTTTTTAGACAACGCCGAAATTCTGCTTGAAAGCGAGAACAAACGAATAAAGCCTTCAGCATGTGATTGGTCATACACATCATCTTCGCCAAAGGTTGCAAAGTCTTCGCTGTATAGGCTGTTAGGTGATTTTTTCTGAACCGCAGTCACTTGGCCTTTATAAAGCTTAAGTACCACTTCGCCCGTTGCTAGTGTAGACAGCGCTTCTGCACCGGCTAAAATAGAATCTTTAAGTGGCGTAAACCAACGTCCGTCGTACACTAAGTGCGAAAATTCGCCGCCTAATACTTCTTTCCACTTACGGCTTGATTTATCAAGTACCAGCTCGTCTATTGCTTGAAGCGCCGCCATGATCACAGTACCACCAGGGGTTTCGTAACAACCGCGAGATTTCATACCGACTAAACGGTTTTCTACTATATCTACACGGCCAACACCATGCGGTGATGCAATGTCGTTTAATTTAACTAAACAATCATAAGGTTTAAGCTCTTCGCCATTTACAGCAACCACTTCACCTTCAACTACTTTTAATGTTACAAGTTCGGCTTTATCTGGGGCTTGCTCTGGAGAGTTTGTCCAGGTCCATACTTGATCGCTAGGCTCACACCATGGATCTTCAAGCTCGCCACCTTCGTGCGAAATATGCCATGCGTTTGCATCACGGCTGTAAATTTTTGTTGCAGAGGCAGAGCACGGAATATCACGCTCGGCTAAGTAATCTAATAGTGATTCACGGCTTGATAAGTCCCACTCACGCCATGGCGCAATAACTTTTAGCTCAGGTGCAAGCGCTGCAAAACACGACTCAAAACGTACTTGGTCGTTACCTTTACCCGTACAACCATGTGAAAGTGCATCAGCCCCTACTTTACGTGCAATCTCTACTTGCGCCTTAGCAATAATTGGGCGCGCCATAGACGTACCAAGTAAATACGTACCTTCGTAAATAGAACCCGTTTTAAGCGTTGGGTAAATGTAGTCACTTACCATTTCGTCTTTTAAGTCAACTACGTAACACTCAGATGCGCCCGAAGCAATCGCTTTTGCCTCTACACCTTCAAGCTCTTCTGCGCCTTGGCCTACATCGGCAACAAACGCGATTACTTCACAACCGTAGTTTTCTTTTAACCATGGCACGATAGCCGATGTATCTAGACCACCTGAATAGGCTAAAACGACTTTTTTAATTGAACTCATAGGTGTTCCTTAACAAAATTTGGATTTAGTAATGTAACTAGCAGAGCATTTTGCGCATGCATGCGATTTTCTGCTTGTTGAATAATTTTAGATGCTGGGCCATCCATTACCTCAGAGGTAATTTCAAACTCACGGTGTGCCGGTTGGCAATGTAATACCGTAGTCGCCCCTGTTTGATCTAGCAATGCTTGGTTTAGCTGATAAGGCATGTATTTTTCTTTAACTTGCTCAAGCGGGGTATCGTCCCCCATTGAAACCCATGTATCGGCGTAAACAACGTTTGCGCCAACCGCCGCTTCTACACGGTCACTTACCATGACAGATGCACCATTCATTGCTGCGATTTGCTCAGCCTTTTTAAGAATTTGCGAATCAGGCGAACACCCTTTTGGCGTTACCGCTACAAAATCGGTGCCCAGTGTTGCCGCTAATAGCATTAATGAATGGGTAACGTTATTACCCTCACCAAGGTAAGCCACTTTAAGTTCGCTCACATCGCCATGTACTTCTTGAAGTGTTAAAAAGTCAGCCAATGCTTGGCACGGGTGGTACAAGTCACATAAGCTATTAACAACAGGCACAGAGGAGTATTCACCTAACGTTGTTAATGTGCTGTGCTGATTAACACGCGCTACAATACCATCTGCCCATGTAGAAATATTTAGTGCAAAATCTTTTACCGATTCGCGAGCGCCCATAGCGCCATTTTGCTGATCTAAATAAACAGCGTGGCCACCTAAACGATTAATACCAATATCAAACGATAAACGTGTACGTAAGCTTTGCTTTTCAAATAGTGTAACAACTGACTTACCCGCTAGTACTTGGCTGTATTTCTCGGGATTTGCTTTTAAATCACGCGCTAGCTTTAATAAATTAAGTACGCCTTGTTGGTCTAATTCTAGACCCGTTAAAAAATTCTCTAACATGGTAACCCTATGGTGTAATCTTTGTTCCGACATGCTCGCCTTGCAGCAAAGCAGTTAAATTTTCTGGCTTTTGCCAGCTGGAAATATACACACCGCGTCGTAAGTGTAGGGCAGCGTGAAGACTGGTCTTAACTTTGACCTCCATCCCGCCCACAATTACTCCCTCTGCAATTAAAGTCTCAATGTGATTTGTGTCAAGGTGATGTAACGGCTGCTTATTAGCGTCAAGTACGGCCTCTACATCGGTCATAAAAATAAGTTCTGCATTTAAATTATTGGCGATAGCTGCCGCCGCCTCGTCAGCATTTACGTTGTACCAAAGCCCTTGTTCATCAAATCCTATTGAGCTAACAATAGGTAGGCGCCCGACGTTTAGTAAATCGTTAATAATAGAGTCATCGTTGCTTTCGCACTTACCTACTAAACACAATGCTTTGAGCTTTTGCGATGCGGTTACGCCTGCTTCATAAAGGCTTAAGCCAACAGGCTTGTGGCCAGCAGAAATAGCTTGAGCCATTAGCTGCTTGTTTGCACACCCTGCAAGTGCACCAACTATATGCGGCATTTGTTCAGCAGGGCTAATACGTAAACCTTGATGTTTAGCACTAACAAAACCTGCCTCTTTTAACCATGTATCGACTAATGCCCCACCACCATGCACAATTACAAAGTTATGGTTTGGCTGATTAGATAACACTTCAAATAACGCGTGAGCTGCATTTTCAGTATTAAGTACAGCACCGCCAAGCTTAATAACCCACGTTTTTTTACTCATTAAAACGCTCCTTTTAAGCCTGTGGTATGGTTTAAACCCATAGATAAATTAATACATTGCAGAGCTTGCCCCGCAGCACCTTTAAGTAGGTTATCGATTGCCGCAACAACAATTAATTGCGAGCCTTGCTGTTGCCACCCAATATCAACGTATGGCTGCTTTGCAACCCCTTTGATTGATGGAATTTTATTGCCTAACAAACGAATTAAAGGCTCTTTTGAAAGCACATCGTAAGCCGTTGCTACTTGCTCACTTGTCACCTCAGGTTTTAGTTGAACGTAAATCGTTTCTAAAATACCGCGAGCAAAGTTACCTAAATGAGGTGTAAATAAAACCTTATGGCCCAGGTGCTGTTCTATTTCTGGTCCGTGACGGTGGTTAAATAAACCATATGGCGCTAGCGATACTTCACAAAAATGAGTACCTACACTGGCTTTACGCCCTGCGCCGGTAACACCCGATACTGCATTAATAATAATAGGTTGTTCGCTCAGTAAGCCTGCGAGCTGTAGTGGCTTTAACGCATTCAGTGCCGCTGTAGGGTAACAACCCGCAACAGACACTAACTTTGCATTTGCAATTGCATTGCTATTCCACTCTGCTAAACCGTATGCAGATTCATTTAGCAGCTCAGGGTGGTTATGTTCAAAGCCATAATAAGTAACGTAATCGTCATTACTTGCTAGGCGGTAACCACCCGATAGGTCAAACACCTTTTTGCCCATCGCTAAAAATTGCGGCGCTAAATCTACACTGACTTTATGGTCGGTACACAGGCATACGTAATCTGCATTCGCGTTAATGTCGTCAAACGCTGATTTTGAAAGAGGAAGTAGAGGAATATCAAGTAAGCCTAAGTGTTCTGGGTATAAATCACTCAGTAATTTATGTTTGTCTAGGCTACCTTCAGATACATAACAACCTGATAAAGTTAAATTTGGGTGTTTAGCAATAAGGCTTGCTAGTTCTGCGCCGCTGTAACCACTTGCGCCAATAATCACTACATTCATTATTTACTCGTTATCTTAAAATTTATTACTACTTACTTATGTGTTCGCTTACACTAGCTTAGGTGCTAATTAAGTCTTATTTATTAATGAATTTTGATTATCGTCGCATTATCTTCATGGTGTTACTTAATATATTTATGCTTAAAAAGTGAATTGATATTCATAATAAATACTTTTATATTGTTATGCAATTAAATTGAATAATTATTTTGGGAATTTTTATGTCTCTGCCTTCGTTTATTTCTATGTATCAGCAATTAATTGCAGCCCCTTCTATTAGTGCGATTGAAGACAGCCAATGTATGAGCAATAAAAGTGTTATCGAGTTACTTGCACAATGGTATGAAACTCTTGGCTTTACGTGTGAAATAATAGAACTCGAAGGTAAAAAAGGGCGTTATAACTTATTAGCAAAACGTGGTATTGGCGATGGCGGCTTAATGCTTGCTGGGCATACCGATACAGTACCGTTTGATGATAGCCGCTGGAATCATAATCCGTTTAAATTAACCGAACTCAATAACAAACTCTATGGTTTAGGCAGCATTGATATGAAAGGATTTTTTGCTTTTGTGCTGCAAGCTATAAGCGAGTTGGATGAAAAACAACAAACACAGCCTATTTTAATACTTGCTACCGCCGATGAAGAAACAACAATGGCAGGCGCTCAACAAATTTGTCAGCACCCAAATTTAAAACCAGCGCGCTGTATTATTGGTGAACCCACTGATATGACACCGGTATTTACACATAAAGGCCATATGAGTACAGCTATAAGGGTCGTTGGTCGCTCTGGGCATAGCTCCGATCCCGAACGTGGTCTAAACGCCATTGAAGTTATGCATAAAGTGACTTCAAAATTACTGATCTTGAAAGAGCAATTAAAGAATAAGTATTCACTAAATCACTTTGAAATACCTTACCCTACTTTAAATTTAGGTAATATTCATGGTGGCGACAACGCAAATAGAATATGTGGTTGTTGTGAAATGCATATTGATATGCGCCCACTGCCAGGGCTTAGCGTGCAAGAGTTGCAAGCTTTGCTTCTTGATGCAACAAAAGAGATTAACGAACAATATCCTAACTCAGTGAGTGTAATTGACCTGCACGACCCAATACCGGCATTTACAGGCCATACCGACAGTGCGCTAGTTCAACTTGCAGAAAAAATAGCTGGCCAAAAAGCCATTGCTGTTAATTACTGTACAGAAGCCCCGTTTATTCAACAATTAGGCTGTGAAACCATTGTTATGGGGCCGGGTTCAATTAACCAAGCGCATCAACCTGACGAATTTTTAGCAATGGAAAAAATAAAGCCTTCACAGCACATCATTAGCAATATTATAAAAGCCTGTTGCTTTTGACTAAGCAAAAAAAAGACGCGAAATAGCGTCTTTTCTATAAATGCGGCATTTACTATTTCATGTATTTGCTTAAATACTTTTTAAATACAGGGTCTGTTTTAGCAAGCTCTTTTTGCTCAGCTAATATCTCTTTTAAAATCACACCCGAGGTAAGCGGGTTAGCCAGTACAACCCTAAACACAACCGTAGGTTGATTATCGTATTGAGCTGGGGTCAAACGAGTGCGCGACACAAATGAACGACCTGACTCACGCTGACGTTTTTGCATACTGGCTGTAAAACGATTTAGTGAGGCAAAAATATCAATCCGTGTTTTTTCATCTGCCTCAGCAATCGCTTGTTTTATTTGTTTTGGCACATAGCGATAAGTAAGCAAGCACAGTTCAGGTTCTGAAATAAGCTCGAAATCTTCATCTGCTTTTATTAAATCAGCAAAGTATTTTGCTTTTTTAATGCTTCTATCGATTAGCATTTCATAGCCTTTACGGCCAATAACACGTAAGCAAGCATGCACTAACATAGCCATACCAGGGCGACTACCTTCGAGTGTGTGACTACCTAAATCTTTAGAGCCCTTACGCAATATATATTCAGCATGGTGCTCTATTGCATCGGTTGCTGCTGGGTCTTTAAATAACACCAAACCAGCCCCCATAGGTACATACATTTGTTTGTGGGCATCAATTGTTATTGAGTCTGCTCGCTCAATACCATTGAGTAAAGGACGATAAGTGTTAGATAATAACGTTGCCCCCCCCCATGCTGCATCAACATGAAAATGACAGTTAATTTCTTGCGCTAAATCAGCCATTTCATTAAGCGGATCAATATTACCGGTTTCAGTTGTACCAGCAACACCAATAATTGCCATTACTTTAATGCCTTTAGACTCTAGCTCGCGAGCTTTATCTCGCATGGCAGTTACATCGACTTTATTGTCATCCGTTGTTTTTATACCAATTAAGTTGTCGCGCCCTAGCCCTAATAAATCAACCGATTTCCCTAGTGAGTAATGGCCTCGCTCTGAAATTAAAACCGCGAGCCCTTTATACCCATAATGAAGCATACCAGCCACTAGCCCTTGGGCTGCAATACCTGTGAACTCGCCATCTGGTTTTAATAAACGATTTCGAGCAATCCAAAGCGCAGTAATATTTGCAACCGTGCCACCTGAGCAAAATGCGCCAAGTGAGGTTTTAGCGCTGTGCATCCATTTAGAGTAGAACGCATCATTTTGGCCATAGGCTAAATGATGCATCATGCCAAGTACTTGGCGCTCTAAGGGGGTAAATGCCTTGGATGTCTCTATTTTTACTAAATTTTGATTTAGTCCCACCATCAATTTTGATAGAGGTAATAAAAAATGTGGCAGTGCAGAGGTCATATGGCCAATAAAACTTGGTGCAGCAGTATGCACAGAATGCGCAACAAGCTGCTCCATTATGTCTTGAGCATAAGCAGATACAAATGTTGGATCTTCCGGGATCACCGCAGATTGAAAGTCTTTTTCAATTTCATGTAAGGGTTTTTCAATTGCCGCTATATTTTCGTTCAAAAAACCTGCTAAATTACTCGATATCTCAAGCTCTATTTTGCTTAAAGTTGAGTCAGGCGCTTCAGGTACAGTAAATATACGCTTAAGGCTTTCTTTAGAGGCGACGGCACAACGCTTTTGATCCATCTTAATACCTAGTGTGTGTGTTGCTAAAACACCTGTTTAACTAGTGAAAACGCCCAAATATGACGATAAGTTAAGCAATAGTGTTTCTAAATAATTGCGCTAACTGTACTGCAATATAAGTAAAATGTCTCGTTAAAAGCCTTAAAAGCAACAACACGCATGACAAAAAAGTGTTAATTTAATTAAAATTTTATTTAATTGAATAAATACTAATTTTTTATTGGGCAATTTTGTATTTTAAGTATAATAAAAAAAACAACAAAAAAGGGACAGACATGCTTAAGGGAAGAGTAAAAGTGAGCTGGTTAGTAGCCGGTTTTGCTTTATTTTTAGTCAGTTTAGTTGTCTATATCTATTACACCTACCAAACAACCCGCGCTGAAATTATGGAGTCTGTCGATGCTCGTCTACTTAATGCCGCAGCCACTGTAAAGCATATACTAGGTGATGATTACCTAAATACCATGAATCAAAACGGCCAAATTAATTTTATTGATTATGAAGTCAAAAGCAGGCAGCTTTCAGAGTTTGCACAAGCACTGGATGTTGAATATGTATATGCGATGATATTAAAAAACAACCGCGTATACTTTACTGCATCTAGCTATACTCAAGACGATATGAGCAATGGCAAAATAACGCAATATTTAGATATATACCCAGAAGCAACCAATCTCAACATAAGCGCTTTTTACTCCACAGAACCAGTATTTGAAGTTTCAGCGGATCAGTGGGGGCATTTTAAAACGATATTTATTCCTTACGTAGATACTCGAACAGGTACCACTTACCTTACCGGCGCCGATATAACGATTAACGACCTAAACCAAAAGCTGAGTGAAAGCGTTTCTAAAGCAGCTGCTATGGCAAGCTTTTTCTTTTTTATAGCAGCGCTTGTTGCCGCTATTTATGTTTATTTACTCAAGCGTTCATTAGCAACTGACTCCAGTACCGGCTTTGATAACCACATTGCTTTGGAATATTTTCTCAAAAAAAGTAATAACCACCATATGCAACTAGCCGTTGTATGGGTGAACGAAATTGAGGATATAAATAGTTTTTACGGCACTGAAATTGGCGACCGAGTAATGAAAAATCTACTTATGCATTTTAAAAGCCGTTGCTCTACTCACTGTCATTTATATCGCTTAGCAACGAATAAACTGGTACTGCTTTCCCCCAAAGAAACACCTTATGAAGAACTTAACGACTTAATTGAAACCTATAATGCCAATACGCCTTTATTAACCGACCCATTCATATACATCACTTTATGTGCGGGCATTGCAACTGGCAATAAGTCACTATTACTTGAAAATGCTCATATTGCTGCCCTGCAAGCAAAACAAGGCAGACATACGGTTATTAATTATTCAAAAGCCCTACATGATGTCAAAACTCAATATCAATACAATGTAGAAATGGCTAAAGAAGTTCACGATGCGTTTGATAACAACCGAATTGTGCCCTACTTTCAACCAATAATAGATACCAAAAGTAATCAGGTAGTGCAGTATGAATGCTTGGCTCGGATGGTGACCGCAAGTGGAGAGATTTTAAAACCCGATGCGTTTTTAGATGTAGTTACTCGCTCTAGAATGGACGGGTTATTAACCCGCACTATATTTTCGCAGTGTATTAGTCGCTTTAGAAAGACTAATATTTGCTGGAGCTTAAATATAACAGCGCAAGATATGTTAGACCCAAGTTTAAACGAATATATTACTAACGAACTTAAACGTTATCCACACCCAAGCAATATCACTTTAGAGTTAATCGAAACGCAAGCCATTGCTAATTATTCAGAAGTGAAAGCCTTTATTTCTATGGTAAAAAGTAAAGGGGTAAAAGTCATTATTGATGATTTTGGAAGTGGCTATTCAAATATTTCAAATGTGCTTAAGCTAGAAGTAGATGGAATTAAATTAGATGGTGGATTGATAAAACAAATAATAAACGATAAAGACATTTACTTATTTATTGAGCATATAGCAGCATTTGCTAACCAATTAGATTTACAGCTCATTGCTGAATCTGTAGAAAACGCAGCCATAGTTAATGCGCTACAAAAAGCAAATGTGACGCTTATGCAAGGTAATTACTTTGCTTATCCCGCGCCACAATTCGCTATATCTGAAGATACTAATTTAGCCAGCTGAGTAAACTGTAACGACTAAATATTCTAGCCATACTTAGGTTAAATTAATAATAAGCCGATGACTTTGCTGACCGCTAGCCCAATACTTACGCTCAAACGGAGTGATTGCATCATCTGACTCATAAAGTGTCACTTCGCAGTGATTACCTGTAAGCGCAAGCGCTCTGGCAAACTCCTTTACATAAATATCCCAATTACTGCGAACCTCTAATTGCCCACCCAATTTAACAATAAACGGAAAAATAGCCGCACCATGCCATCTGCGCTGAATATGCTTTGATTTAGGCCATGGATTTGGGTAAAGCAAATAATGATGCGTAGGCTGCCAATTAGCAGCCACTGCTAAACGCCAAAAATCGTTTAAATCGGCTTGCACTAAGATATACTGCCCGCTATCAGTTTGCTTGTATTCTACGTCGTGCTTATCAAGTCGATGAGATGATTTATCAATACCAATCACCAACGCATCGGGGTGCCGTTTAGCTAAGTTCGCGCTACTTTCCCCCACACCACAGCATGAGTCTAAAATAAGTGGTCCATCAAATGCCCGCACCTTTTCATTAACCTCATCAAATGCCGCTTGCGTGTGTGCAGCAATGGGCTTTTTAAACTCGGCGCTTAAATGCTTATTTACTACTTCATCAAGCTTTTCATGAATACCAGCCTGATTAGATACAATACTTCGAGAATTTGCATCACTCATTAATGTCTTAGCCCCACACCTTTTCTGATTAATGTAAGCGCAACAGAAAATAACACTGTAATGAACACTAAAATAACACCCAATGCGACCGTTAAATCAACATCCGACACACCTAAAAATCCATACCTAAATGCGTTAACCATATAAATGATTGGGTTTATTTGCGATACGTTCTGCCAAAACTCAGGTAGTAACGTAATTGAATAAAATACACCACCTAGATACGTTAGCGGAGTAAGTATAAATGTGGGAATAATACTAATATCATCAAAACTATTAGCGTAAATAGCATTAATCAAACCACCTAATGCAAACACCGCAGAAGTTAAGATAACTGTTGCCATTATTACAAAAATATTATGTATTTGAATATCAACAAACAGTAGCGACACGCAGGTAACAATAAAGCCTACCATCATACCGCGCGTCATACCGCCTCCCATGTAGCCTAATACAATTATATAATTAGGCACCGGAGCAACGAGCAACTCTTCAATACTTTTTTGAAACTTGGTTGAATAAAAACTAGAGGCGACATTAGAGTATGAATTAGTTATAACCGACATCATAATTAAGCCGGGTACAATAAACTCCATGTAACTAAATCCGCCCATTTCACCAATACGCGAGCCAATTAAGTTACCAAAAATAACAAAATACAAACTCATTGTAATAGCTGGTGGTACTAAGGTTTGCACCCAAATACGTAAAAAACGAATACACTCTTTAATCCATATACTTTTTAAGGCTACGCCATATTTTAACATTTATTCGCCCCGCCCTTGCTCTAGTAATCCTACAAATAACTCTTCTAATCTATTGGCTTTGTTACGCATACTCAATACTGTATTACCTTGTGCTGTGAGCTCAGTAAATACCGCATTTAATCCTTGCGATTTTGCCACTTCAACCTCAATGGTATGATCGTCCGTCATAGTGTAGGTATACCCAGGTAATGTGACGGGCTTTGCTGGCATTTTTAAATCAAGCACAAAGGTTTCTTTATCAAGCTTTGCTAATAACGCTTTTATGGTGGTATTTTCTACGATGCGCCCACTATCGATAATAGCGATGTTTTTACACAGTAACTCTGCTTCTTCAAGATAGTGCGTGGTTAAAATAATTGTGACGCCTTGCTCATTAATTTTGCGTAAAAACTCCCACATAGAGCGGCGTAGCTCTATATCTACTCCCGCTGTTGGCTCATCTAAAATCAGCAGCTTTGGCTCGTGCATCAGTGCGCGTGCAATCATTAAACGGCGCTTCATCCCACCTGACAAAGTGCGCGCTTGTTTATCTTTTTTCTCAAGTAACCCAAGCTGAGCTAAATATTTATCTGCACGCTTATGTGCTTCACTGCGCGGCACACCGTAATAACCCGCTTGATTTACTAATATTTGGGTCAACGTTTCAAACTGGCTGAAGTTGAATTCTTGTGGCACTAAGCCTAAATGCGCCTTGGCAGCTTCAAGATGGGTATCGATATCGCAACCAAATACCTCCACTTTACCTTCAGTTTTATTAACCAAGGACGAAATAACACCAATGGTTGTTGACTTACCTGCGCCATTAGGCCCAAGCAACGCAAAAAAATCGCCTTCTTCTACTTGTAAGTCAACACCTTTAACAGCCTCTACGCCGTTTTTGTATACCTTGGTAAGGCCTTCGATATTTAATGCAATACTTTGCTTACTCATTACTTACCCTCACCATAGCCCCAACGTTTTGTTAGAGCATGCTCAATGTTTAAATGATCTAAAATTCGCGCCACCATAAAATCAACTAAGTCTTCTATGCTTTGCGGTTTATGATAAAAGCCAGGCGCTGCGGGCATAATGGTTACACCCAATCGCGATAGCTTTAGCATATTCTCTAAATGGATCTCGCTAAAAGGCGTTTCGCGCGGCACTAAAATAAGCTGGCCACGTTCTTTAATCACCACATCAGCCGCACGCTCTAGTAAATTATCAGATGCGCCTACCGCAATCGCTGATACCGATCCTGCACTGCATGGACAAACAACCATTTTTTTCGGCGCGGCAGAGCCAGAAGCTACAGGGCTAAACCAGTTATCTTTACCAAACACTTGTAATTGCAGTGGTTTTGCATCAAATAGCGCATTTAATTGCTCAGTGGCTTTATCTTCATTTGCAGAGAGCTTTATGTTTGACTCAGTATCAAGCACAACTCGAGCCGCACTCGAAATAAGTACATACACTTGATACTGCTGCTCAAGCAGTACTTCAAGCAATTTTAATCCATATGGCGCACCAGAGGCACCGCTAAACGCTAAGGTTATTTTATCTTTAAATTGCAAATTATTCTCCGCTGTATTTATCAGCCAATCCATCAACAAGCTGCTGATGGAGGCCATTAAAACCGCCATTACTCATGATTAAAATGTGTTGATTAGGCTGCACATTTTCAAGCACCCTATTAATAATCGACTGTGTGCTGTTAAAGCATTGCATACCCGCTTTTTGGGCTTGTTCTTTGAGCGACCAACCTAAGTTTTCGGGTTCAAACAAAAGCACCTCATCAGCCTCAGCCAATGAAGCGAGTAACGTGTGTTGATGCACACCCATTTTCATGGTGTTTGAGCGGGGCTCTAAAATAGCAATAATTTTTTCATCGCCAACTTTAGCGCGTAAACCCGCTAAGGTTGTTGTAATCGCTGTTGGGTGATGAGCAAAATCGTCATACACCTTAATACTATTTATGTCGGCTTTGAGTTCCATGCGCCTTTTTGGGCTTATAAACTCGGCAAGTGCATCAATACTGTGACTCACAGCAATTCCCACATGGCGCGCAGCTGCAATTGCCATAATCGCATTTTTTACATTATGTTCGCCAATTGCGCCCCAATTAACCGTACCTTGCAGCTCATTATTCAAAAGTACATCAAACTCGCTGCCATCGGCTTTAATTAGTTTATAGCCCCAATCGCCATCTAACGTTTCGCTTTCACTCCATAGACCTTGCGATATAACGTCTTCAAGCGCTTTGTCTTGTTTTGGCCAAATGACTTTACCGCTGTAAGGTAGTGTACGCATTAAGTGGTGAAATTGTTTTTTAATTGCGTTCAAATCATCAAAAATATCTGCGTGATCAAATTCAAGATTATTTAAAATTAGCGTACGCGGTAAATAGTGAACAAACTTACTACGCTTATCAAAAAAGGCGGTATCGTACTCATCGGCTTCAATTACAAAAAATGGGGTTTCGCCCACTTTAGCCGACACACCAAAGTTTTGTACTACGCCGCCGATTAAAAAGCCAGGCTTAAGGCCCGCATATTCGAGTATCCACGCAAGCATACTGGCTGTGGTGGTTTTACCATGCGTACCAGCTACCGCAAGTACCCAAGAGTTTTGCAATAAGTTATGCTTTAACCACTCAGGGCCTGAGGTATAAGGTAAGCTGTTATCTAACACATATTCAACACATGGGTTACCTCGGCTCATGGCATTACCAATCACCACCATATCGGGTTTTGGCTCCAATTGAGATACGTCGTAACCTTGAGTGAGCTCAATACCAAGATCTTCAAGCTGGGTGCTCATAGGTGGGTAAACGTTTTGGTCTGAACCTGTCACTTGATGACCAAGTGACTTAGCAATGGCTGCAATACCGCCCATAAACGTACCGCAAATGCCCAAAATATGAATATGCATATACTTTCCTTAAACCGTATGCTCACTTTGCAGCTGTGCAAAGTTTAATGGCGCTATAATGCCAAATTTCGCGCATAGTTACCATTATATGTAGGTATTTTACTAATGCTTAAAGTCATTATCACAAACAAAAAAGCCTTCTAAATTAGAAGGCTTTTTTGCAAAGTAAATTAATCTACATACTTAAAAAAACGATTAAACCTAAGCCTAAAACTAATCGGTAAATGACAAAAGGTAACATTCCCATTCGTTCAATCACTTTTAAAAATAAATAAATACACGCATAAGCAGATAAAAAGGACAGTACCACCCCTAGTAACAATGTGCCCCATTCAACAACGTGGTCGCCCAATGCGAGCTCTACTGTGTAATAAAGCCCCATCATTGATATAACAGGAATGGCGAGTAAAAACGAAAAGCGCGCTGCGCTTTGCTTATTCATGCCTAGCATTAAACCCGCTGTCATTGTAATACCTGAACGAGAGGTACCCGGGATCATAGCAACGGCTTGCGCCAAGCCAATCATTAAAGCCGACTTCCAATTAAGTTGATAAATTGTTTTAACTTGTTTTCCTTTGGCATCAGCGTACCAGAGCAGCAAACCAAAAATAATGGTGGTGGCAGCAATGACCCATGCACTTCGAAGGTATAACTCAACAAAATCCTTAAGTAACAAACCAAATACTGCAGCAGGTATTGTCCCTAAAATAATCCACCAGCCGAGTTTACTGTCGTCTGTTTTACCTTGTGCGCCAAACGATTTAAACCACGCACTGAGAATATCAGCCACTTCTTTACGAAAATAAATAACAACCGCTATTAAAGTGCCCACATGCACTGCAACATCAAAAGCGAGTCCTTGATCTTCCCAGCCTAAAATTTGCGAGGGTAAAATTAAATGAGCCGAGCTAGATATGGGTAAAAACTCAGTAAAACCTTGAATTAGCGCTAAAATTATTATTTCTAAAATACTCATGGGTTAGAAAACTCCACCTTCCATAGTTTTTGTTGAGGGTTATTATATTCATTCCATAATTGAGCAATTGTTTGCTTAGCTACAGGGTGATAAAAACCGGGGGCAACCTCACTGAGAGGCTGTAGTACGAATGCATTTTTAGTGATTTCATCGCGCGGCAATTGCGCAGGGCTGTCACAAATAACATCGTCGTAAAACAATAAATCTAAATCAAGGGTTCGTGGGCTGAACTTTTTATCATTAGGTGTACGACCATTATCGCGCTCTATTTCTTTTAGTAACGCACACACTTCAGCTAGCGGCCTATTTGTTTTTGCCCCAACGACCGAATTATAAAAGTTATTACCTACGAAACCTACGGCTTCGCTTTCAAAAACAGACGAATGCTCTATATTTTTAAAATGCGTTTTAAGCGCTTTTAAGGCACTTTGCATATAGTGCACTTTGTTAATATTTGACCCAAGACTAATAAATATTTGCGCCATTTAAACGCTTGCCTTATTGCGAGTTATTTCTACTCCAACAGTTTGTGCTTGAGGCACTGCTGCAGGTTTACTCACTCTAATTTTCACTTGAGTTGTATTGAATTCCGTTAAAATAATATCAGCCAATTGCTCAACAAGTGTTTCAAGTAACTCAACAGGCTTAGCAGTACTATGTGCAATGACGCGTTCGCTTACTTTTGCGTAATCAAGTGCTAAATTAATGTCATCATTTGCGGCAGCGGGTTTAATATCACTTAGCATTTCAATATCAAAATAAAGGCTCTGTTTACTTTCTTTTTCAAAGTCGTACACTCCAATAATCGTGTCGACGTGCAATTGAGATATAAATACCTTATCCATTGATACTCCAAAAGACCAACAACTGTTCTAACTACATAAACTAATTAAAAATTAATATTGTATATGCTTTAATCAGTGTTTAAATATGTAAAAATACCTTCTACAATAACAAAATAACGCGTTGAGCTAAAATTGATAGAAGTATAATACTTTTAACGATAAATTTTGCCGCCAATAATAGCCCAAAAACGATGTTAATTGCATTAAATGTAACGGGTATAACGATAAAAAAATAAGGAACTATGTGTTAGCCATTTTGATGTTTGTTTTAGCGTACCTACTTGGGTCGATTTCGTCGGCTATTTTAGTGTCGCGCCTATTTAAACTCCAAGATCCCCGCACACATGGCTCAAATAACCCAGGCGCAACTAATGTTTACCGCTTAGGTGGCGCTTTTCCTGCTGTTTTAGTTCTTGTTTTTGATATTTTAAAAGGCACAATTCCAGTGTGGGGGGCCTATTTTTTACAACTTGAGCCTTTAGTTCTGGGCGTTGTTGCCGTCGGCGCCTGTTTAGGGCACATGTACCCCGTGTTTTTTAATTTTAAAGGAGGCAAGGCCGTTGCAACCGCATTTGGTGCTTTACTTCCAATAGGTTTATCCCTGGCAGGGTTATTAATTGCTACTTGGCTAATTATAGTTGCGGTAAGTCGCTACTCTTCACTTGCCGCCCTCGTTACCGTTTTACTCGCACCGCTTTATACGTGGTTAATCAAGCCCCTATATACATTGCCAGTGGTTTTTATCACGGTGCTCATTATTTTTCGCCACAGAACAAATATAGTTAGGTTATTTGCGGGCGAAGAGCCAAAAGTGGGGGCTAAAAACGCCCCCACCGATAAAAATAAACCAACATAACCCGTTAAATTAAATGGGCTCGAGGCTGTCTATTGGCCAACGTGGCTTGGTTTTCATATCGAGAGTTGCAAACTGACCTGCTTTTAAACGCTGCATTCCGGCATAAGCAATCATTGCGCCGTTATCTGTACAAAACTCTGTACGCGGATAATAAACCTCACCTTTCATCCCTTGCATTACGCGCTCAAGCTGAAGCCTAAGCTGAGTATTTGCGCTTACTCCACCTGCAATGACTAAACGTTTGATGCCTGTTTGCTTAAGCGCTCGCTTACATTTAATAACTAACGTATCAATAACGGCGGTTTGAAATGCATGAGCTATGTCAGCTTTAGTTTGCTCGTCTTCGTCATTTTCACGAATGGTAATCGACGCCGCAGTTTTTAAGCCACTAAAGCTAAAATCAAGGCCTGGCTTGTCAGTCATTGGACGAGGAAAGATAAATCGCTTTGGCACACCCTGCTCTGCTAATTCAGCCAAGCGAGGGCCTCCTGGGTAATCAAGACCTAATAATTTAGCTGTTTTGTCAAACGCTTCACCTGCAGCATCATCAACAGACTCGCCCAGTACTTCGTATTGACCAATGCCTTCAACTTTTACCATCATGGTATGGCCACCAGAAACAAGTAACGCAATGAACGGAAATTCAGGTACGTTTTCTTCAAGCATAGGAGCAAGTAAGTGACCCTCCATATGATGTACCGCTACAGCAGGAATATCCCAGCCATAAGCCAAAGAGCGGCCAATTGAAGTACCCACTAACAACGCCCCAACCAAGCCGGGGCCAGCGGTATAAGCAATACCATCTAAATCTTCAGGGCCACAACCCGCTTGAGCAAACGCGGCATCAATAAGAGGTAGAGTTTTACGCACATGATCGCGTGACGCAAGCTCAGGAACCACACCACCGTAGTCAGCATGCACTTTTACTTGGCTGTATAATTGATGAGCTAATAAACCTTTTTCATCATCATAAATTGCAATACCAGTCTCATCACATGACGATTCAATGCCTAAAATTCGCATTGTACTTCTCCCGCTTTTTTATCACTACTTAATCAAAGTTCAAGTTACTTAATTTGTTTATAACGTCAAACCAATATTTGTTTGACCATCAACAACAGCAAATTTTTTCAGCGCTTTTACACTATCTGAAGTAATACGCCCCATATTTTCAACAAAATCAATAAGCTCAGCTAACACTTCAATTTCATACTGCATCAAAGGGTGTTCCCTAACAGCGGTATTGTCTGCAATTTCACCGTCTACTGTCATTTGGTATTCAATAAAGCGCGCAACGGTTGCTTGCGAAATTTTACTAACGCTTACAAATTCTTTATCGTCTTGTGCCATTAAGCCATGCATCAAGCTCAGTAATGACGTTGCCGCATCAATAGCCGGGTATGTACCAAACATATCAAAATCAGCCAGCTCTGGAACATTAGGTTCCACTTTTTCAACTTGCTTTTCTAAATCAATCTTACTTTTTGGTAGCAAGATTTTTTCCCAACAAACATTAAGCGCATTACGAAGTAACGTTTCATCACCAAACCCCGTAGCTTCACTAAATAAACCGTAATTTGGCAACATACGTTCAATTAGCGCACTTGCTAATACCGCTTTTTGTAAATAGTTTAGCTCTCTAATACGCTGAAAATTATTTGCTTTAGTCATTCTTTAACGTCTCACATGACCAACAAAAATCAAATGTTGATCCATTATGCTCATTACAGTTAGGACATACCCAATCTGGAGCGGATTGTTTTACTTGCTGATAGTTTACCAATATTTGTCGCGCATGGCGCTCTTTTATCGCATAAACCTGCACTCTAACTTGTGCCTGATCGAAAGGAATTTCTCCAAGTGCGCCTTGAAGCATTTCTCCTGCAACTTTACACTCTATCCCGCCTGCTTGAATTAACCCCTTAACAATATTAGCCTCTAAGGTGTTGGCTGCTTGGTAAATTGTTATCCAATTAAATGCACTATCTGTTGTGTTTTTATGAGTTTGCAATATCGACCTCGATTATTTTGTGTGTACAATACTTTAAGGTATTGAGAACGTTATTAAACAATATTCAAAAAAGGCGCAAGCATGACACTTACAACCCCGGGTCTACTTTTTCCAGCGATATCTTTATTACTTCTTGCTTATACAAACCGATTTTTAGTGCTTGCGCAATTAATCAGAGAATTAAATGCCAGAGAAGGCGAGTCAATTCGACCTGTCGTTGTTGCGCAAATTACCAATTTAAGAAAACGTATAAAACTAATAAGAACGATGCAAGTTTACGGTGTAGGCTCCTTTTTATTGTGTACTTTGTCTATGTTCGCTCTTTTTATTGAGTTTAATACCACGGGTATTATTTTGTTTGGCGTAAGCCTAACCTGCTTAAGTTTATCTTTATTAACGTCTTTATTTGAAATTCATATTTCATGTGATGCAATAGAAATTGAGCTTCAAAATATTGAAAACAAACCATTGAGTAACAGAGCAAACAAAAACTTTGACAATAAAACAAGCTAAAAGACTAAAATTCGTGCAAATATTTTAATTATTGCTTAATCAATGCCCTACTTTGTGGCATACTTTTTCATTAATTAGCATAATAAAGTTATCTAATATTTTATTTATAGATTTATACCTGCTTTTTATTTTAACTTTGCCAGATAGGGATGTTAGGTGAATACTAAACTATTAGCCTTTAGTCTAAAGGTTAATACTTTTTAACATTTTTACACTTTTATTATTGTGAAAACAGATATATTGTGTGATCTATCGGTTGTAAATTTACATATATTTTTTAATAGTTTAGACAGGTAAAACAAACAGAATATTGATGTATCATTACATCACAACTTACTTATAAAAAGGGACTATAAAGTGAGATTTGAGCAATTAGAACAATTTGTAGCACTTGGTGTGTTACGTCACTTCAGACAGGCCGCAGAAAAAACGCAAATTAGTACTTCTGCGCTTACCCGTAGTATTCAAACCCTAGAAGATGAAATGGGCTATGAGCTAGTTACGCGCTCAACCCGCTCAGTAAAACTGACTCCTGAAGGCGAACTTTTTCTTGATTACGCCAAAAATACACTTAGCGAATTAGAAAACACCAAAAAGCGCCTGTTTCAATCTGTTCATGGCAATGCCGATGAAAAACTTATTATTGGTTACACAAATAAGGCGAGTAATATTGTGCCTATCTCATGTGGGCAATTTTTAGCGCAGTACCCACATGTAAAAATTGAAATGCAATTACAAGAACAGCATGAATTAACGCGTAAGCTTCAAGAAGGTGAAATAGACATTAGTGTTTATTCTCAAGCTATAAATAGTATTGGTAGCGATATTCATCTGCCTGATCAGCTTATTTTATTTGTATCTAAACATCACCCGCTTGCCCAAAAAAGTGACATAAGCAAACACGAACTTGACTCCTATTCAGCCTTTGGCTGTTTCTCTCAGTCAAAACAAGTTCAAACCATGCTAAATGAAGCCATTGATTCTTTAAATAAATCATCAACTATTAAAATGGGCAGTATTGAACAGGTTATATCGGGCATTACTAAATCAGATAGTTTTGCAATCGCCAGTATTGAACATGCAAACACAGTGGCAGAGCACACCGACCTGGTTCAGTTAAAAACAAATAAAGACCTAAGCCATGAGCAGTTAGTTGTTCAAACAAATCAACAAACAGCTGTTACTGAACACTTGGCACATTTACTTTCACTCATAAAAAAAGCAGCCACAACAATTAATTAATCCATTGTTATTTTTGAAATAGGTGCAGCACAAAACAATAGCTTTTTACTCTTTTTCGGCTAAACTGGCGCACCTTCAAAAAAAGAACCACATAAATGATCAACTTTTCAACCGATGGTGCGTTTTATAACGATATTGAAAACCGCGGTTATACAGTTATACCCAATGCCATAAACAAAGAACTAATAGCTGATTTAATGGCTGATTGTTATCGTATAAATCCGCACTTTAGCCTTGCTGGTATTGGTCGTTTAAATCATTTACAAATTGACGATAATATTCGAAAAGATAAAACTTATTGGTTTGATGGGTCATCCCAAGCACAATTAACCTACCTAGCTGTTATGGAGAGTATTCGCACAACGCTCAATCGCACTTTTTTTATGGGGCTATTTGATTATGAATGTCACTATGCAAAATACACTCAGGGTGACTTTTATAAAAAGCATGTCGATGCCTTTAAAGGACGCTCAAATAGAGTATTTACCAGCGTTTTTTATTTAAATACACCAGGCGAGGGCGGTGAACTTGTAATTTATAAGCCAAAAAGCAAAGATATTGAAATGACTATTGCGCCAGAGGCAGGAACGTTAGTTTTATTTGAAAGCGAGCGCTTTGTCCACGAAGTATTACCAGCTGTAGATAATCGGTATTCAATTGCTGGCTGGTTTAGAAAAAACGCATCAATTAGCGGAATTATTGATCCACCTCGTTAATATAACTAAATGTTAATGGGGTACGAGAATAGTAAACCAGCAAAAATAGCCATACCAACATAATGGTTGTTTAAAAATGCTTTAAAGCATGCGTCTCTATCTCGCCTTAAAATTAACACGTGTTGATAAATAAGCAACGTAACTGCAATTAGTAGCCCGCCCCAAAACGGCATACCTAAATGATTAATCGAACCTATATAAGTTATAAGTGCGATAAATAAAGCATTTAGTATAAAAATGATATGGCGGTCGAAGCGACCAAATAAAATAGCGGTCGATTTAACACCAATTTTTACATCATCATCTCTATCAACCATGGCATACATAGTATCGTACGCAACCGTCCAACATACATTAGCAGTAAACAGCAACCAAGCCTGTATGGGTAATGCATCAATAGATGCCATATAAACCATCGGAATTGCCCAACCAAATGCGGCCCCAAGCACGACTTGCGGCAATTGGGTATAGCGCTTCATAAACGGATAGCAAAACGCGAGCGCAAGCGCACCAAAAGACAATAAAATGGTGTTAACATTCAGCATTAAAACCAAAATAAACGCTACAAAGATCAGTAATAAAAATAAACTTAGTGCTTCTGCGCTTGCTACCGTACCAGATGCTAGAGGACGTTGAGCTGTGCGTTTTACAGAGCCATCTACTTTTCTATCTGCAAAATCATTTATCACACAGCCTGCACTGCGCATTACTACAACACCCAAAGTAAACACTATAAAATTAATTAAGCTCGGCGTACCGCTATTGGCAAGCCATAAAGCCCAATATGTTGGCCATAAAAGCAATAAAGTACCTATTGGCTTATCAACACGCATAAGCTGTAAATAATAAGAAAAGTGCTTAGCTTTTAAACCTGCTAATTTCATAAGTAAAGATACGCTCCAGGTAAAAATACTTCCGCCACCAAAAATTGATACTCACTTAACGAAAACACACTGCGGCGACCTAATAATGTTTGTATTGGCAAATTTTGCTGTGCCACTAAATTTTGTATTGAATGTTTGTTATCGAAACGGGCTATTTCAATATTTTGACGAACAAGCTCGGGCTGTTGAAAAATAACATCGCCTAAGGGACGCTCTCCCATATTATGAAGCGAGTTGTGAGTTTGGTTATTCGGCAGCCAACTTTGAGCGTAAACCATGGGGTGATTATCGCATAATAAAAGCACTTCTCTGTTTAACGCCGATGACGTTTTGCAGTCTAGTAATTGCTGCTGTTCATGGTTTAAATTAAATGTCTGTTCGCTGAGTACTTTTACACTAAAAGAAGTTGCTTTACTTTTTAGTTTAGCGGTTAAAGAGCGCGGCTCAAAAAGCCATTCTCGCTCTGTAGGTGTAAAGTCATCGGTTTGTATAGCCGATAGCCAGTTAGCTGATAAAGATAAAGGAAAAGTTGCCACAATAACTCAATAAAATATAATCCAAGTAAATGATAACATTGCCTAAGCATTTGAAAAAGAGCCTATTCACTAACCCAAGTAACTAATATAAATAATTGCTTGGCGCTGTTTATTACCTATTATTAAGTATAAACTATTTACAACATGTTTTCGGAAACGCTTTAAATATGAAAAAAATAGTATACGTGGGTCTTTTTACATTAATTATGAGTTTAGTGAGCCTGAGTGCCCGAGCAGAGTCAACGGTTGGTTACTTTGGTTTTGAACCTGACATAATCACTAATTATATTGGCGCATCAAGTAAAAAAATGGGTTATGTGCGCGTTACCGTTGACTTAATGCTAAGTGATAATTCAGACATCGCTGTTGTTGAGCATCACACCCCTTTATTAAGAGACGCTATTGTAGAAATTTTATCGAAAGAGCCTGAAGAAAAAATAAAGTCATTAACTGGTCGCGAAGAAATTCGCGCAAAATGCATAGAAAAATTAAAAAGCCTGTTAAAAGAAGAAACAGGCCAGGAAATTATTCGTGAAGTGTTATTTACTAAGTATTTGTACCACTAAGTTCAACCACCTTTAGGCTCATTAGTAAATAGTTGGGCGGTATAGGCAAACGCCATTCCGCTCACAAGTCCACCTAAGTGTGCCCAATTAGCCATTCCAAAAAACAGCACATCAGCAAAGCCAAGCACTAACCAAACAAGCATAAAACCTACAATTGAGGTACTCACTAATGCCGGTTTATGCGGGTTTAAAAAACTATGAATCCAACAATAACCTAGCAAGCCGTATACCACGCCACTTAAACCGCCAAAATTAGGCCCAACAATTAAATATTGCGCCCAGCTACTGATTAAAGCAGTAACAAAAAACAGCCCTATTAGACTCAATTTTCCACATTGCTTTTCAATATTGTCTCCAAGCGATACCCACCATATTAAATTAAACACTATGTGGATTGCGCTAAAGTGAACCAAGGCCGGCGTTAACCAAGTTATAGGAGACGAAGGATCAAATTGTAATGCAGAATAAATACTCTCAAACCCACCCAATAAAAACGCAACATAAATAACAATACTAAATACACTGACTGACTGATTAAGCCAACTCAGCGCTTTAAATCGCGCTATGAGATTTAGCGATTGCCCTTGATACTTTAGGGGCGATTGCGTACTACCTACATGCCAAGAAGCTTGCTGATATCGTGGATGAGAGGGATTTTGAGTAAACTCAACCCAAAGCGGTTGTACTTTATGAAAATGCTCTTCAGATACACTAATAACAACATGGCTACCATCGGTTGAATGTAGGCGCCCATCTAAACCTTGGCTTTTTAAATAATCTATAAAGCCTTGTGCGGCACGCGGGTTATTTAAACTGCCAAGTTCTATCATCGTTCTACTTTCTCGCTGTAGGCTGCTTCCCAAGCTGTAAAACCGCCATCCATGCTATATACATCCTCAAAACCTTGCTCAACTAAATAACTTGCAGCACCTTGCGAGCTCATACCGTGGTAACACACAATTATAATGGGCTGATCGAACTCTTTTTCCATCATAAACTGTGCAATATTGGCATTTGATAATGCCTCAGAGCCTGGGATATGGCCCGTTTGATACGAGTTAGGATCGCGTATATCTGCAATTACTACGTCTTCTTTGTCTAATAACTCATGCGTTTGCGCAATCGATATATGTTTAAATGCCATTGAACTCTCTTTAATAAATAAAATAAAAAAGGCGGCCATAGCCGCCCTTCTTGTAATTTTTTATGGAATTAATCCCAATTTAAAATTACTTTTCCTGACTGACCTGAAATCATCATATCAAAGCCAGCTTGGAAGTCATCTACAGAATACTGATGCGTTATGATTGGGCTTAAATTAAGACCTGACTGAATCAAACTTGCCATTTTGTACCAGGTTTCAAACATTTCGCGACCATAAATACCTTTAATCACTAAACCTTTAAAAATAACTTGGTTCCAATCTACCGCCATATCTGATGGCGGGATACCTAACATGGCAATTTTACCACCGTGGTTCATGTTATTAAGCATTGAATTGAATGCGCTTGGCACGCCTGACATTTCAAGGCCAATATCAAAGCCTTCTGTCATGCCTAAATCGGTCATAACCTCTTCAAGCTTTTCGTTGGCAACATTTACCGCGCGAGTTGCGCCCATTTTACGAGCAAGCTCTAAGCGATATTCATTTACATCAGTAATTACAACATGACGCGCGCCTACATGTTTAGCAACGGCTGCAGCCATAATACCAATTGGACCAGCGCCTGTAATAAGGACATCTTCACCCACTAAATCAAACGAAAGCGCTGTGTGTACCGCATTGCCAAACGGGTCAAAAATAGACGCTAGTTCATCTGAAATGTTATCTGGAATTTTAAACGCGTTAAATGCAGGGATCACCAAGTATTCAGCAAACGCACCTTCGCGGTTAACACCAACACCTGTGGTATTACGACATAAATGAACACGCCCAGCACGGCAGTTTCGACAATGCCCACAGGTAATATGACCTTCGCCAGAGACGCGGTCACCAACAGCAAAACCACGAACTTCTTGTCCCATATCAACTACTTCACCAACGTATTCGTGGCCAACTACCATAGGCGTAGGAATCGTTTTACTTGCCCACTCGTCCCATTTATAAATATGAACGTCAGTTCCACAAATAGCCGTTTTGCGAATTTTAATAAGCAGATCGTTGTGGCCAACTTCTGGTTTTGGCGCATCTGTCATCCAAATGCCCGGCTCTGCTTTTAATTTAGATAATGCTTTCATGAATTACACTCAACAAAAAACCGAAAAGACTTCGGTTTATTAAAAATTAAATAACGCCCATTTCTTTACCAATACGAGTAAAGGCAGCGATCGCTGTATCAAGCTGCTCGATACTGTGCGCTGCTGAAATTTGCGTACGAATGCGAGCTTGCCCTTTTGGTACTACTGGGAATGAAAAGCCAGTCACATAAATGCCTTCTGCAAGTAATTTGTCTGCCATAAGTGATGCCACTTTAGCGTCGCCTAACATAACGGGGATAATGGCATGGTCTTTACCTGCGCAGGTAAAACCCGCCGCTTCCATTTGTTCACGGAAGTACTTAGCATTTGACCAAAGCTTAGCCCGAAGTTCGCCGCCATTTTCAAGCATTTCTAGCACTTTAATTGATGCTGTAACAATCGAAGGAGCTAGTGAATTAGAAAACAAGTATGGACGAGAGCGCTGGCGTAGCCATTCAACAATTTCTTTTTTACCTGAGGTGTAACCACCTGATGCGCCGCCAAGTGCTTTACCTAATGTACCAGTAATAATATCTACTCGGTCAAGTACATTACAATACTCTGGTGTACCTTTACCGTTTTCGCCAACAAAACCAACTGCGTGAGAGTCATCAACCATAACAAGAGCATCGTATTTATCGGCCAAATCGCACACGGCTTCTAAATTACAAATTACGCCGTCCATAGAAAACACGCCGTCGGTTGCAATTAATTTAGTTTTAGCACCCGCTTCGTCTGCAGCAATAAGTTGCTTTTCAAGATCGCTCATGTCGTTATTCGCATAGCGAAAACGCTTAGCTTTACATAAACGAACGCCATCAATAATTGACGCATGGTTTAATGAATCAGAGATAATGGCATCTTCTGCGCCTAAAATCGTTTCGAATAGGCCAGTATTAGCATCAAAGCATGACGAATATAAAATGGTGTCTTCGGTTTCTAAAAATGCACTAATTTTTTGTTCCAGTGTTTTATGAATATCTTGCGTACCACAAATAAAGCGCACAGAGGCCACACCAAAACCATGCTTACTTAAGCCATTTTGGGCAGCTTCAATTAGCTCTGGGCTATTAGCTAAACCTAAGTAATTGTTAGCACAGAAGTTAATAACACTACCTGAGGCAACTTCTATTTGAGCTTGTTGCTGAGACTTAATAATACGTTCGTTTTTGTACAAACCTTCTGATTTTACGTCTTCAATTTGCTGTTGTAGCTGGCTAAAAAAAGCAGATGTTCTCATCTGTGTTCTCCATTTAATTGAACGGGTAAACAACAACATTTTAGTTACTGTTTAAGATGGGGGGTATTGTAAAAGTTTAGCGAAGAAAATGCACGGTTTGCAGTTCGTCGCAAAGTGGCTGACTGGCAGGAATTCCTGCCAGTTTACAGCCAATTAGGGTAGGGTTATTTACCTGCTTAAAAGTGCAGTTAACTCATTGATTGAATCAATAACTAAATCAGCATGTTGAGGTGCATCGCTCGGTAAATTTTTACCAGACCTTACTAATACTTTTACGCCAATACAGGCGTTACTGGCCGCTTGCATATCACTAAGCTTGTCGCCCACCATAATACTTTTTTCTGGGTCGATGCTATGGGTATCAATACCCTCAAGCAACATACCCGGTGCGGGCTTTCTGCAATTACACTGTTTTAAATACTCAGGTAATGCCTTTTTTGGGTGGTGAGGACAAAAGTATACATCGGCCACTTCGATGTCATGCGCACTAAATTGGTTTTTCATCCAACCTGTAAGCATTAGGAAATCGTGTTGTGTGTAATATCCTCGCCCAATCCCCGATTGGTTGGTCACTATGATTATTTTATAGCCTGCATCGTAAAATGCTTTACAGGTACTAAATACACCGTCAATAAATTCAAAATCTTCACTTTTATATACATAACCATGATCAATATTAACGACTCCATCACGGTCTAAAAAAAGGGCTTTATTTTGTTGTAGGCTCATTTTAATGACTCTTTTTTTACAACATGGTCAAACATTGCCTTTACGCTTTCTACGCTTATCTGGCTCATTAAATCATCGCCTTTAACGCGGGTCCCCCACGGTACTTGCTGCGCCGTTTTACCGGTTTGATTAAGTAAGTTTTGATGATAAACCTCAACGACGTAGTTTTGGTATAAATAGGGGCCTGTGCGTGCAGGGTTTGAATGCGCATATAAACCAATAACAGGCGTGCCAACGGTTACTGCCATATGAGCAGGCCCAGTATCGGGGGCAAGTACTAAATCAGCTCTTTTTAATACACATAACAGCTCTTTAAGCTTAGTTTTGCCAACTAAATTTAAAATAGGGCTGTTGCAATGTTTAATAATATTATTCGCTAAGTTTACTTCAAGCTCGGTAGGCCCGCCGGTTAAAGCAACATTAAAACCTTGCGCATGCGCGTGGTCAGCTAGTGCAGCATAGCGTTCAGGCAACCAATTGCGCTGAGCTTTACTAGCCGCTGGCGAGATAACAAATAGCTTGTTAGCTAAATACTCTTGCCCTAATAACTCGTCTGCTCTGCTTTGATCTTGTGTGCTGTAAGGCATTTGCCATGAAGGCGTGTAATCATCGACACCTATTGCATTAGCAAAACCTTTAAAGCCCTCTAATACATGCGACTCTTTTTGCGCTGCTATGCGTTTATTTATAAATAAGCTGTGTAGCTCTTTTGAGCGCGCCCAATCAAATCCTATTTTTACTTTTGCAGGTATACAGCGTGCTACAAAGCCTGCTCTTAATGCCACCTGCATATTAAGAAGTACGTCAAACTGCTTACCTTTAAAGGTGTTTTTTAATTTCTTAAGCGCAGCGTTACCTTCTTTTTTATCAAAAATTACCAGCTCTACGCCTGGTAAATCAGCAAGTAACATAGCCTCTACTTTACCCATTACCCAGGTTATTTTTGCATTAGGGTGCGCTTTTTGAATTGCTTGAACAGCACTAACCGCATGGCAAACATCACCAATAGCAGAGAGTCTTAAAATACAAATAGAGGAGTAATTAGGCACTTGAGTCACGCATTCCGTTAGGCTTTAAATAATAGGTTAAGATCTTAAATTATACTCGCGTTAATGCAAGTACTTATCCTGCGCCATAAAACACGTTAATATAGGCGCATTATTGAATTATTTTAACAAGCTATGTTTAATACACTAAAGCAAGGCAAGCACACTATTTTAAGCCATCCAGATTATTTAAACCTTGTTGATATAAACTGGTTTGATGCAACTTATTGGCAACAGCAAAATAAAATAGTGGGTGCTAAAAAAGGCCGTGCTACGGCATGGTTTTTTAAACACGATAACTTAACCGCTGTGCTCAGGCATTATTGGCGCGGTGGATTAGTTGGTAAGGTATTAAGCGATCAATACCTTTACCCTGGCCTTGAAAATACGCGCGTTTACAAAGAATTTAGCTTAATGATAAAGCTTATTGAACTTGGCCTAAATGTGCCTAAGCCCATTGCAGCTAAAGTATTTCACAATGGTTTGATTTACCGCGGCGATATAATTACACAAGCGGTAAGCGGCGCTAAAAGCCTGCTCGACATTTTAATTGAGCGCCCTTTAAATAATGATGAGCTTGAAAATATAGCCAGCACTCTTGCGTCATTTCATATTAAAGGGGTGTACCACGCTGATTTAAATATCAATAATATTTTATTTAATGAAGACGGCGACGTATATGTTATCGACTTTGACCGGGGTGAAATTAAGCTGCCAAACGCACAATGGCAGCAAGCTAATATGGCTCGCCTTGCACGTTCATTTTTAAAAGAACAAGGCCGGAACAATAGCTTTTATTGGCAAAGTAACGACTGGAAAACTTTGCATACTATTTATAAGCAAAAGCTATCTGCTTAGCGCTAAATACTGCTGAGAAACTTGCTCAGCACTCACTTTTTGCAAAATATCGGCGCTTTCCACGCTCGGCTTATTTGCTAAAACGTGTTTTATTTTAGCCGCTAGCTCTTCGCTATTTCCTACAGGTACTAAGTAATTAACCAGCTCGCCTGTTAATATTTCACTCGGCCCGAAGGTACAATCAGTACTCACTACAGGTGTACCCACTGCTAACGCTTCAATTAACACTGTTGGCAACCCCTCAAAGTCAGAGCTTAAAACTAATGCCTGCGCGTGTTTAATCCAATTATACGGGTTTTGTTCAAACCCGGGGACAACTAATCGCTCTGCAATGCCATACTCTTTTGCAAGCTTAAACGCTTTTGCTGGCTTATTACACAAAAGCACTAATTTGTATTTTTTATCAAGTTTGGCAAATGCTGCAAATAAAATATCGTGGCGCTTTTGCTTAGCTAAGCGACCAACATGAATTAAATAAGGAGACTGCGGGATAGCCGTATTAATTTCATCTGATTGGCGTTTTATTTCAGATAAGTTAAATGGATTATAAATAGTAGTTATTGCGCTTGGCGTAATTAAATCGCCTTCGATGATTTCTTGCTCTACCCCTTTGGATACACAAACTAGTGACTTACCATTTAGGTTTTGTTTTGATTTTTTAAGATAGCGATAAGAAAACGGGCCTAATTTTTTTTGCCTAGCCAGCTCTGCGTTGACTGAGTTATGTACAACAAAATGTACATTTTTAACTGCACTTTTAGCAAGTAAATTATTACTTCTATCAAGGTTTGAAAGCACTAAATCTATCGCGCCTATGTCTTGTTGTTTATTGCTAAACCAGGCTTCTAACATTACAACGCTTTTATTTATGTTCCAAAAACGGTCTACTTTTGAAGCCCTATCAGAAAATAAACTATCGACCTTAACGCATTCAGGAATATCGTATTCAATGGAGCTTGCAAGTGATAATAAAGTAACATGATGCTCAAGTTCAACAAGCTGCGCAGCCAAAGTAAGCATCACTTTTTCTGCGCCACCGCCAACAAGAGAGTCAATTACTATCACAATGTTCATGCATGGCTTCCTACGAGCATATTTTTTACAGCACTGGTAATTACGCTATAGCTTTGAGGGTTCTCTAATTTATGGTATTTAATTAAGAGAGATTTGTAGCGACTGTCTTCTATTGCGTGTTCAATTTTAGAGACTATATCATCAGCATTAAGGCTTGCTTTAATAACTACACCTGTATTAACACAATTTTCTAGGCGAGCGTGTTGATCCTTTGAAATAGCGCAAGCTATTACAGGGGTTTGCAATGCAATGGCCTGCAACAAAGTATCACCAGCACTTAATAAAGCCAGCTTAGCCTGACTCAACAAGGCTAAAAAATCCGTTCCCTCTAAACTTGTTAAACAAATAATCTCGCTTGTTTTTGGTATTCTTTTTGTATAATTAGAACCAAACACGACCACTGTTTTTAAACCCGTTTTTTTTCCCGCTTTAAGCGCGGTCTCGAAGTAGGTGTCTGCACAATTTAAATTATTAAATGTATGTCCACCAGAGCCTGCATTTACTAATAAGTAGTTATTCTCTTCAAGCCCATATTTGTTCAAAACTTGCTTTTTTTGCTCAACTGAAGCGTGTGCAACGAAAGGGCCAACATTATACGGGTGAGCAAGGGGAAACATATCTAGCTTTGTATTTTCCACCCAACTTAAAGGCGCAATGCAATAATCTGGCTGTACAACCCAATGCGCATCAATTAAATTTGCACGGTTTAGCTTTAACCCTTTTGCGCGCTTTTTTTCATGTTGAGAGATAAAAACAACTTTAGCGCCAACCTCTTTTGCCGCTTTCATGTGTGCTGCGCGCCCAGCACAATCAAATACAACTACGTCTGGTTTGTATGCAGTAATAAAGTCGCACACTAATGTAACTTCTTTGGTTGCTGAAGTCTCAAGTAAGGTGGTATCAAAGGGGCAATTATCAGCGTAGGCTGTATACTTATTTAAAATAAAATGAATATCAAGCATCCCAGCAAATTCGGCGAGTAACCCATTAGCCAACGACAACGAGCGCATATATTCACCAATTCCTTCTGGTGACGATACTGGAATAAATAAAAGTCGTTTGTTGCTCATTGCATTCTCAATTTCCTATTTGATCTTTAGTATATCAATCAGGCCTTTGTTACGATAGATAGGTTACATTTTTATACATTTAATTGACCCTATAAATTTGAATATTTACTGCAATAACATACTTAGATTGGTAAACTTGCCAACAATCTTAATCACAAGGACCTGAACTTTGCGACACAGAATTTTTATTCTTTCAACATTATTTAGTGCTATCAGTTTATCTGTTAATGCTGAACCATGGGTTAAACCAGATGACTACGGACTAAAAGCTGATATACAACAGCTAGCCGACGCCGGTATTATTTTAGCGCCGGTAACAACATACCCGTTAATGTGGAAGAGCTTTATTAATGATGTTAACAGTATGCCCATCGAGCAATTATCTCCAAGCTTGCAAGACGCATTACTGCGTGTTAAGCATCGTTATAAATCTGAAAACGCAAGTTCACATAGTGTGCAATTATCAGCTTATGCAGCCACAGATCCAATACATACAACGAGCTTTGGCGCTACAAACACTCAAGAATCTGAATTAAGCGCAGCATACGCTTACCTTGGGGATAATTTTGCAGCAAAGATTGCTATTAACTACCGAAACGATGGCAAAAAGTGTCTAATTGAAGGTAAAACAACTGATGATATAGCCTTAGATGATCAAGCGCTTGAAGATTGTAACGACACTTCATTTGACGATAGCTATTTAGCATACCGCTTAGGTAATTGGATTTTTAGAGCCGGCGCCGTAGAGCAATTTTGGGGACCTGGTGTTGATAACAGTTTAATTATATCAGGTAATGCCAAGCCACTACCTGCTCTGAGTGTAACGCGTGAGCAAAGCACTGCGTTTGAAACCCCATGGTTAAGCTGGATAGGGCAATGGAGCTTTACAGCTCAAATGGCAAAACTCGAATCAACCCGCGTAATTCCTGATGCATTACTTTGGAGCAGCCGTTTAAATATTCGCCCAGTTCAACAGTTGGAAATAGCGGTAAGCTGGTCTGCACAATGGGCTGGCGAAGGACAACCTGGCTCTGCAGGTGATTTTATTGATGTAATTACCGGGCAAACCCAGTGTGTAGATGGCAATGAAAGCTGCGATAGCTCATTAGAGTCTAAAATTGGTAACCAGCTAGCAGGTATTGACGTTCGTTGGGCTGATACATTATTTAGCCACCCATACGCTATTTATGCCAGCACCATAGGTGAAGATGCCAGCTCACAATTTAAACCAGCCGATAGAGCTTACTTATTTGGTGTGCAAACGACCCAACGCATTTATGATCAAAATGTATTAGTGAATGTAGAATACATAGATACAGGTGTTTCGTGCGCAGCGGAATCAACCAATGAAAACTGTTATTACGAACACACTGATTACAAATCAGGTTACCGCTACCACGGCAGAACTATAGGTTCAACGTTTGATAATGACGCACAATCTGTAGTATTAACATTATTAGGTCAACTTTCGAATGGTGATGACTGGCAGGTAAAATTACGTAGCGTGGATTACAATAGTGATAATAGTGATAAAGCCCCTGATAATCCTGATATAGGTAATACAATTACTAAGACGGGTTATAACTCAAAACAGCTTGAACTTCGTTACAGAAAAATCACCATGGGTGGGCGTTTAACACTAGGTGCTTTTGCATCTCAAAATGACGATGCGGAAAATGACACATCTGCCTTTGCTAAATACGAATATAACTTTTAGCCAGTATTTTAAATACACTTTATTCAGGCTTTAAAAAAGGGGATGAGAGCAACGCTTTCATCCCCTTTTTTATACGCAAAATATACTTACTGCTTTATTTTGCTAATCACTTTTGATGTAGAACAACCATCTAAAAATGTTAGCACTTCTACTTTTCCGCCATGGCGCAGTACATGATCGGCCCCTGCTATTTGCTCTACAGTATAATCGCCACCTTTTACTAAAATGTCAGGGCTTATTTGCTCAATTAATTTAGCGGGTGTATCGTTTTCCTCAGCGCTGCCAAAGGGGATTACCCAATCAACAGAGGCAAGTGCACTTAATACCATTGCGCGCTCATCAAGTTGATTTATTGGGCGCTCAGGGCCTTTTAAACGGGTAATAGATTCATCATTATTTAACCCTACAACGAGTCTATCTCCGCGCGCTTTAGCTTGTGCTAAATAGCGCACATGGCCTGCATGTAAAATATCAAAACAACCATTGGTAAATACAATGGTTTCGCCGTTTTGTTTTGCAAACTCAATATGCTGTAGCACATCATCAAATGGGGTTTGGTAGTGCTCGCCATTTGTGTGTAAGTACTGGCCTAACTTTTGACTTAGCTCTTCTGGTGACACTGTGGCTGCACCCAATTTACTTACCACAATGCCTGCAGCTAAATTAGCAATTTCTACTGCATCTTTAGGGGGCATACCTGCTCCAAGCATTACAGCTAAAGTTGCAATTACGGTATCACCTGCGCCAGTTACATCGCTTACTTCTAGCTGCTGAGCTGCAAAGTCGTGCTTTTCATCGGCATTAATTAACGACATACCTTGCTCTGAGCGTGTAAGTAGCATGGCTTTAATACCATTTTTACTAATAAGCTCACGAGCACTTTGCGCTAAAATCTCTTCAGAGCCTGTTTTACCGCCTGCTAAATTAAACTCATGTAAGTTAGGCGTAATGTAGTCTGCGCCCTCGTATAAGTGTAAGTCTGGCGATTTAGGATCGATAAGTACGGTTTTACCCGCCGCTTTTGCAATACTCACCATCTCTTTAATTAAGCTGAGCGAGCCTTTACTGTAATCAGAAAACACCACAAAATCGTATTCATCAAGCACCAGCTCTAAGCGATTTAATAACAGCTGGCTATGCTGCTCAGTAAATGTCTCTTCTAAATCAAGGCGCACAAGTTGTTGATGGCGGCTAATAACGCGCATTTTAGAAATAGTCGGTAAATCACATACACTCACAAGCTGTGAGCTTATTTTTTCACCTTTTAAAATTGTTTCTAAAATTTGCCCACTTTCATCTTCACCAATTAAGCCAAGTAACCCTACTTTGGCATCAAGCCTAGCAATGTTTTTAGCAACATTGGCAGCGCCACCGGCTTTGTCTTCAAACTTGCTTACTTTTACTACAGGTACTGGCGCTTCTGGCGAAATACGCCCAGTGTCACCGTACCAGTAGCGATCAAGCATTACATCGCCCACCACTAAAATACGCGCTTTAGATAAGTTTTTTAATAGCGATAAATCCATTACTGCTGCTCCGCAACAACCATATCTATGGCTTCACATAACCAGTGGCCAATAAACATATGCGCTTCTTGAATACGTGCTGTTTCATCGTTTTTGATAATAATTGGCAGCTTGGCAATGTTTTTTACTTTTCCGCCATCACGACCTGTTAATGCAACAGTATACGCGCCAATTTTATTAGCAGCTTCAAGTGCTAAATTAATATTTGCACTGGTACCTGAGGTTGTTAAACCAATCACTAAATCTTCTGGTTTACACAGCGCCTGAACTTGGCGCTCAAACACGGTATCAAAATGGTAGTCGTTACTGTGCGCAGTAAGAATTGACGTATCAGTTGTGAGCGCCATAGACGCAAGCGGTCCTCGCTCTAATTTATAACGTACTACAAATTCGGCCGCTAAATGCTGAGCATCCGCTGCACTTCCGCCGTTACCAAACCAAATAACCTTACCACCAGCTTGTAATGCACTATGGCATGCTTCTAATAACTGCATAGACTCTTGATGATAAGCCTCCATCGTTTCAAATAAGGCTTGATGACGGTTTAAACTTTCAACGTAGCTTGTTGCCACAGAATCGATAATTGACATGAAAAATTCCTCTAGGAACTGAAATGGCAGGAAAAAATGAAATCCATTATTCCACAGTTTTATTTAGTTGTGTGTATTTTATAGGAATATAGCTGAACTGGAACATAATTTAGTGCTTCACATGTTCAGAAATTATCACTTTCGCGTTAAACTAAGGGCACTTACCTCAATAAAAGTTCAGTATGGCACGCATTTTTTACTCATTCGCTTTAATTTTAATTAGCCCGCTGATTGTATTTTACTTATATGTATTAAGAGGTAAAAAAAACAAAGGCTACCGCGCACACTTTAAAGAGCGCTTTGGCTTTGTGAGCAAAAGCTTATTTACAAGCAAAAGCAAACCGTTAGTTGTGCACTGCGCCTCTGTAGGTGAAGTACTTGCAGCTGCACCACTTATTAAAGCGCTGCAAAAACAACACCCCCAGCTTAATATACTTATTACCTGCAATACCCCTACAGGGCGCGAGCAAATAATTAATCAGTTTAAAAATACCGTGGCGTGTAGTTATTTACCTATGGACTTTGCGTTTTCGACCGCCCGATTTTTAAAACGTATTAACCCACAAGCACTATGCATATTAGAAACCGAGCTTTGGCCAAACTTAATGGCAATAAGCCATAAAAAGAACATTCCGGTACTGGTACTTAATGCACGCTTGAGCGAAAAATCGCAACAAGGGTATCAAAAGGTTACCAAGTTAACGCAAATAATTATGCGTTCAATCACGGTACTTGCAAGTCACAATAAAAAAGATGCCGAGCGGTTTATTGAGCTAGGTTTACCCCCCTCAAAAAGCCATGTTACAGGCTCAATAAAGTTCGACATTACGCCAAGCGACGAACAACTGACTAAAGTGGCAAATCTTAAATTCGTGTATAAAACTCAAGAGCGTTTTGTATGGGTGGCAGGCTCGACTCACCCACTTGAGCACGAAATGATATTAAACGCCCATCAGCAACTATTAAAAAAGTACCCAAATGCACTTTTAATCATTGCCCCGCGACACCCTGAACAGTTTGATAAAGTAGCCGACACGTTAGCTCAAAGCCCACTTAGCTTTAGTCGTCGCAGCAACAATAACTATCAAAACGAACACGTACTATTGGCCGATACACTTGGCGAACTGCAATGTTTATATGGCGCTGGTAATGTAAGTTATGTAGGAGGTAGTTTAATTCGCCGCGGCGGGCATAACCCACTTGAATCTGCAGCTTTTTCAGTTGGTGTTATAACTGGCCCATATACGTATAACTTTGATCATATCTACCCTGAACTTATAAAGTTAAAGGGGGCTGTGGTTGTTGAAAACACTGATGAGCTTGCTACACAGTTAATTAATTTAAGCCAAAACACTAAAGCCTGCCAAACTTTAGGGAATAAAGCGCAGCAGTGCGTATTAAAAAACCAAGGCGCCATTAAAAAAACATTAACCATAATTAATCAGTATTTAGAGCCATAAGCATGACCAATTTAGCTATTACTCAAACCCGTGAGTGGGTATCGTCGGTTATTGTAAAATATAACTTTTGCCCATTTGCCCGCAAAGAAGTTGAGAACAACTGCATTCATTATGTGCTTAGCCCAGCAGTAAAAATTGATGATGCGGTAATGGATATGCTTGAGCAATGTACTCAGCTTGATCAAAATCCAGAGCGCGAAACTACATTAATATTGTTTGATAACGGCTTTAGTGATTTTGAAGACTTTTTAGATTTAGTTGATTTAGCCAATGCGCTACTGGTTGCACAGGGCTTTGAAGGTAAATATCAAATTGCTAATTTCCACCCTGACTACGTATTTGCCGACAGCGATGAAGATGATGCCGCAAATTACACAAACCGAGCTCCTTACCCTACACTACATTTAATACGCGAACTAAGTATGAGCGAAGCGCTTGAAGGCTATGACGAGCCAGAATCTATCCCTGAGCACAATATTAAACTTGCAAGGCGAAAAGGCATCGACTTTTGGCAGCAGCTTTTAGAAGGCATAAAAAAACCGAGCGCATAAACGCTCGGTTTTTAAGTATCAAATTCAATATTATTTTTTAACCCAGCTGCCATTTACTTCAACATAATGACCACTTTGGGTTTTTTCGATTGTTTTAGCCGCTGCGAGTGCTTCTACTTGGGCGAGCGATAAATTGTTCTTTTTAGCTAGTTTTAAATACTGAGCTTTACGCTTTGCGTTAATTTCTTCAACAACAGCTTTAGCTTCGCTATTTTGTACTACTAAGCCTAAATAACCCGAACTGTTCTCACCCACTAAGCCTTGGTTTTTAGCGTCATCTAAACTAATCGCCCACGCCGAAAACGACAAACATACCGCACTTACTAGAGTGGCAATACTTAATTTATTTTTTATAGTCATCATTTAGCTCCTAAAATAATTCGCTGTCGTCACTGAACAGGGTATCGAGTTCTTTATCTACTTTTACTCGAATTTCGTGATCTACTTTTACATTTAGATTGATAGTTATTGGCTCTTTCGCTGCCACCTCTACTCTGTGTGTACATGCGCTTAGTGCGCTAATAGCAGCAAGGGCAATGATTGCCTTAATGCTTAACAAATTTTTCATCATTAGTTTCCTTTTTGAGAATATTGCTGCTCAACTTTTTGTGTTATTTCGTCACTTAATCTTAGCGCTCTAAGTAGCGTAAACACGTTTTCTTCGTGGTTATAGTTAAAATTAACTTGCTGCTGTTGTGGCGCATTAAAGCCTTGTAAGTTAACACCTAAATTTAACCAACCATCACTTTTAAGTGCCACTGTACTATTAAGTTTTTGTATATCAAGGTTTTTAAGTAAGCCCAGTACAGGTTGTAATTCTTGTTGCTGTTGCATAACAGAGTCAAACGCTTCGTTATTGTTAATAATAAGCTTACCTTCACCTTGGTTTAATAAGCTGCCGTTTGTAACCTCTACGCCACTGTCACTAAAATGAAGGGGCAGCCACCCTTTTAATCGGCCCGTTAAGGTAATTCCCGACTTGTCATCAAGGGTAATAAGCTTACTCGCATCAATATCTTTAAAAGTAACATTAGCTGTTTGCTGCGATTTTAAAAGCGTGTATTTATCTAATTCAAATACCCCATCAAACACATTACCGCTTATATCAAATGCTTGCGCGCTATTGTTAACCACTTTTATTTTGCCATTAATATTATTAACTACTGCGCCAGCTCTTAATTCATTGAGGTTAAAGGTAGTTGGCTCAACATTAAGCTGCCCTGAATCATATTGCCCACTAAGTTGCGCACTAAACTGGTTAGCTAAGTAATCGTTATAAAGCGCACTGGTATCATCAATAGTTAAATTAAAATTAGCTTTTTGTAAGTTAACATCGCCACTAATACGCCCACCAAACTCGCCTTGAGTGAGTTGAGCTAACGGCTCAAATTGGCTAACAATTGAATTTAGCAAAAGTACATTTTGCTGCGGGACTATTACTTCAAACGGGTGTTCTACTTTAGAAATATGGTGATTAGCCACCAGCTCTATACCGTTTACAAATACATGATGAGACGCTTTAAGCGCTCGGCTTTGAATGCCCTTTGAATCCACGTTTATATTTTCTAAATCAATGCTCGAGCTTGTCAGTGTACTTATTTGAGTATTCGCTGCTAAATGAGCAAATAACTCACCCACGCCTAAGTTTGCCTTTGCACTGAGGGTATTGTTGATACCAGTGAGCTTATACTCATCGTATTGAGCGCTTTTAAACTCACTTTTTAAAACCACGCTTGCATCGAGCTTTTCACTCATACTTGCCACTAGTTTACCTGTGTAAGTGTTAATAGTAGTGCCATAAGCAACGGCTTTGTCAAAGCTAAAGGTAGTACTTACTTTACCTACGGGCTTAAACTCAATAAGTTGAGTAACTGTAAAATCCCCTTTGGCTTTAATATTATTAGCCTCAGCCGGTAAAAATTCAGGCAAAGCGGTAAGCGCAATATCGTAATTGCCACTTAGTTGTGTGTTTTCAAGCTGCGTATTAAGCACTACAGCCTTTATATCGTCAGTGTGTAGCTGCGCTTTAAGCTGCGTGCGCGCACTTTGCAACGGTGTAGCAGTATTAACGAACGTATCTGTAAAGGTTATGTCTATCTCTTGCTCTGTTTGCTCATCGCTTGTAAGCGTTATTAACGGCAAGGTTAAGTTATTATCTACTAGGCTTATTGGTTTAGGTAAAGCCCAGTGCCAATTAAGGGGAAGTTGCTTAACTGCAAAGGCCTTGTAATCACCTTCAGGAATAAGAGATTGGCAATTATTACTAAGCATTACGTTATTTTTAAGCTTGCTTGGGTCAAGTGAAAGCTTTTGGGTATTTAAATTATACGCAGTGCTTAGCACCCCTTTAGTAATATTACTAATGTCGCAGTTTTTGAATTTATAGTCATACCGCGCCTGCAAACTCCCAGTGGAGCTTCCCTCTATCCCATTAAAGCCAAATGCTTGCGATGTATTAAAGCTAAGGCCACTAAATAACGTGTTATCGGTTTTAAGTAATTGTTTAAGCAATTCATCACTAACTTTAAGCTGCCCTTGTACCTTATTATTGTAAAGCGTTGCGCTGGCACTTAAAGCACCACTTACTACAAACTGGTTAAGCTTAGGCTCGTTAATACTTAAAATTAAAGGCTGATTTAAAAACTCACTGTTTATACTTAGTTGCTCAACTGTAATTGTTGGCCTTTTTTCGGGCAGGGCTAAATCTAAAATTGTTGCGGGACTACTTGCTTTATCACTTTGAGGAAGTGGATTTATATTAAGCGCCGCATGTTTAATTTCAACATGGCGAGTATTTGCGGTAATACCTGTAACAACAAGCTCTTGATTTTGGTAACTCAAGCACGCTTTTTGTACATGCACATTTAGCTTGCTGGTAAGCGAAAAGTCTAAACAACTTAAAGTAACACCCGCTTTGTCAAGTTGAGGCGCTACAGCCCATTGTAATAGTGGCAAACGAAATACATAGCCAAGCAAAACTACACTTAGCAATACAGTACCCATAATTAAACCAACGCGCTTTAACATACTATCCTTATAAGCTTTTATTAATACCTTACAAACTATCGCAATTTTAAATCTACGCAATCAAAAAAGGCTGCACAGGCAGCCTTTTTTATTTTACAGCTAGATTATGAATCTAGCTTGTATAGGGAGTGATTGTGATCACTAGCCTACATTTTTACGTGCATTGCGGAACATACGCATCCACGGGCTATCCTCTTTCCACTCATCTGGGTGCCAAGAGTTAGCTACAGCGCGAAATACACGCTCAGGGTGCGGCATCATTACTGTTGCACGGCCATCAGTAGAAGTAATACCCGTAATGCCTTCTGGTGAACCATTCGGGTTAGCCGGGTATTGCGTTGTCGGGTTACCGTAGTTATCTACAAATTTAACCGCGACAGTGCCGCTTTCAAGCGCAACTTGAGTGGCAGCATCATTTGCAAACTCAGCATGGCCTTCACCATGAGATACAGCAATTGGCATACGCGACCCAGCCATACCACTGAAGAACACAGACGGATTCTCTTGTATTTCTACTAAGCTAAAGCGTGCTTCAAAACGCTCAGACTTATTAGTGACAAAACGAGGCCAATGCTCAGTACCTGGAATTAACTCTTTAAGCGTTGATAACATTTGGCAACCATTACACACACCTAAACTAAAGGTGTCTTCACGGTGGAAGAAATTTTGGAACTGATCGCGTGCCATATCGTTAAACAATATAGACTTAGCCCAACCTTCACCGGCGCCTAATACGTCACCGAAAGAGAAACCACCACATGCCACTAAGCCTTTAAACTGCTCAAGGGTTAAACGCCCTTCGAGGATATCGCTCATGTGTACATCAACAGCAGCAAAACCAGCACGGTTAAACGCAGCAGCCATTTCTAGGTGCGAGTTAACGCCTTGCTCACGTAAAATAGCCATTTGTGGTTTAGCACCTGTCGCAATGTATGGCGCAGCTATATCTTCGTTTAAGTCAAAGTTAAGTTTTACGTTTAAGCCTGGATCTTTTGCATCAAACTTGGCATCAAACTCTTGTTTAGCACAATCAGGATTATCACGACGTGCTTGCATTTGGTACGTTGTTTCGGCCCAAATAGTACGCAATTCAGTACGAGTATGATTAAGTACCGTTTGTTCGCCGCGGTTAAATACAATGCTATCGTCGCTATTAAGCGAGCCAATCACGTGACTAATTGCAGATACACCGTGTTGTTCAAACACTGCATTTACGGCCTCTAAGTCGCTGTTAGCCACTTGAATTACTGCACCAAGCTCTTCGTTATAAAGTGCTTCTAAGTCTGAGCCAGTTAAACCCGCTAAATCAACGGTTACACCTGTGTGCCCTGTAAATGCCATTTCAGCTACGGTAGTAAATAAACCACCGTCTGAACGGTCATGATAAGCAAGTAGTTTGCTATCTGCTACAAGTGCTTGCATAGCATTATAAAAGCCTTTAAGTAACTCAGGGCTATCTACATCAGGTGTAACATCACCAAGCTGCTTGTAAACCTGTGCAAGACTTGATGCACCCATGCGGTTTTTGCCAGCACCTAAATCAACTAAAATAAGCGATGTGTCGCCTTTATCAGTGCGTAACTGTGGCGTTACTGTTTTACGTACATCATCAACACGGCCAAAGGCTGTAATAATAAGCGATAACGGCGACGTTACTGATTGCTCAGCACTATCGTCTTCGTTTTTCCATGTCGTTTTCATCGACATAGAATCTTTACCTACAGGTATAGTTAAACCAAGTGCAGGGCAAAGCTCTTCGCCAACCGCTTTTACGGCTTCGTAAAGGCCTGCGTCTTCACCTGGGTGACCCGCTGCGGCCATCCAGTTAGCAGATAGCTTAATGTTCTCAAGGCTGCCAATGTTTGCACAGGCAATATTAGTTAACGATTCAGCCACGGCTAAACGCGCCGATGCACCATAATTTAATAGTGCTGCCGGCGTGCGCTCACCCAGTGACATAGCTTCACCGTGGTAAGTGTCGTACGTTGCTGCGGTAACTGCACAGTTAGCAACAGGGACTTGCCAAGGACCAACCATTTGATCCCGTGCAACTAAACCGGTAACTGAGCGGTCGCCAATGGTAATTAAGAACGTTTTTTCTGCAATTGTAGGTAAGCGTAATAAGCGCTGCGCAGCATCTGCTACGTCAATAGCGTTTGCATCTATGGCAGTACCAGTTACTTGCTGAGATGTTACATTGCGGTGCATTTTAGGCGCTTTACCTAATAATACATCTAGCGGTAAATCAACAGGGCTGTTATCAAAGTGGCTGTCTGCTACGGTTAAATGACGCTCTTCTGTGGCTTCACCAATTACTGCGTACTGTGCGCGTTCGCGCTTACAAATGGCTTCAAAACGGTCAAAATCTTCAACAGCTACAGCAAGTACATAGCGCTCTTGCGATTCATTACACCAAATTTCATGAGGTGCCATGCCTGGCTCATCGTTAGGAATATCGCGTAGTTGGAATTTACCACCACGGCCACCATCGTTTACCAGTTCAGGAAACGCATTTGATAAACCACCAGCGCCTACATCATGAATAAATGCTATTGGGTTTTCGTCGCCTAACTGCCAACATTTGTCGATGACTTCTTGACAACGACGTTCCATTTCTGGGTTTTCACGTTGGACTGAAGCAAAGTCTAAGTCTTCGTTTGATTGGCCCGATGCCATGCTTGATGCTGCACCACCGCCTAAACCAATGTTCATAGCAGGGCCGCCTAGCGCAATTAGTTTTGCGCCTACTGGAATATCGCCTTTTTGAACATGATCAGAACGAATATTTCCTAAGCCACCGGCAAGCATAATTGGTTTGTGGTAACCACGTACCTCTTCCCCATTGTGGCTTGTTACTTTTTCTTCGTACGTGCGGAAATAACCTAATAAATTAGGACGACCAAACTCATTATTAAATGCAGCACCGCCCAGTGGGCCATCCATCATAATATCAAGGGCATTGACTATACGACCAGGCTTACCAAAGTCGCTTTCCCACGGTTGCTCGTAACCTGGTATACGTAAGTTAGAAACCGTAAAGCCAACTAAACCTGCTTTTGGCTTAGAACCACGCCCTGTTGCACCTTCGTCACGAATTTCACCACCTGAACCGGTAGCCGCGCCAGAGAAAGGAGCTATTGCTGTTGGATGGTTATGGGTTTCAACTTTCATTAATATTTCAATGTCTTCTTGATGATACGCATATTCACCTTGCGCATTCGGGAAGAAGCGACCCGCTTTTGAGCCTTTCATTACGGCTGCGTTATCTTTATAAGCAGACAATACATTTTCAGGGTTGTGCTCAAAAGTATTTTTGATCATTTTAAACAGCGATTTTGGCTGTTCAATGCCATCAATTGTCCAATCAGCATTAAATATTTTATGACGACAATGCTCTGAGTTTGCTTGTGCAAACATAAACAATTCTATGTCGTTAGGATTACGACCTAGCTTTTTAAAGTTCTCTACTAAGTAGTCTATTTCGTCATCGGCAAGAGCAAAACCTTGATCAACATTTGCTACAGCTAACGCTTCGCGACCACCACCTAAAATATCAACTGATGACATTTCACGAGGAGAATCATTACGGAATAACTGCGCTGCTGCTTCAAGCTCAGTGTGTGTAGCTTCGGTCATACGGTCGTGTAATAACGCCGTTACTTGTCCAAGTTGCTCTGCACTTAGCTCACCTTCTATATAATAAGCAATACCGCGCTCTACACGGTGGACCTGTTTAAGGCCACAGTTATGCGCTATATCGGTTGCTTTAGATGCCCAAGGCGAAATGGTACCAGGGCGAGGTGTAACAAGTACTAATGTGCCAGCTGGGGTATGCTCGGCAATAGTTGGACCGTAAGTTAATAGCTTTTCAAGCTTGGTCTGCTCATCAACACTCAAAGGCGATGTTAAATCGGCAAAATGAGCATATTCGGCATATACGTTAGTGACTGGAAGTTGCGATTGCTGGCAACGCGCTAAAATTTTATTAACTCTGAACTCTGACAGTGCTGGTGCACCACGAAGGATCAACATAGATAATTTCATCCGGGGTTAGGGATTGAACGATATTTTAGGCACGCATTATAGTCCAATTAGTCATCATATTTAACTCCAAATTACGCTTTTCATAAAATTAACTTCTTACGCTTTATTTATTCTCTTCCCTACTAATAAAATAAATAGGAAAGTGACGAAATGATTAAGTTTTGTTATAACGGGTGTTAGCGTGTTAAAGGGGCACTCAATGTTCAAAGAAAAGCTAATAACAATCATTACTTTAGTTATGCTGTTGTGTGCATGTAATATGCAAGAACAGCCAACTCAACTCGCCCAAATTAAAGAGCAAAACAAAATACGTGTGGGCACGTTGGCAAGTGCGAGTAATTATTATCAAGCAGTACAAGGCGAGCAAGGCTTTGAATATGAGCTTTCTCAAGCGTTTGCCGATTACTTAGGTGTTGAACTGGAAATAGTCCCTTTTTTTAATTTATCTGATATGTTTGAGCGCTTAGAAAGTGGTGACTTAGACCTAATTGCCTCAGGCCTTACATACAATAAAACGCGTGCACAGCAATACCGCTATGGCCCTACCTACAGAACAATAAGCCAAAAACTAGTCTACAAGCAAGGTCGTGTTCGTCCTCGTAAATTTGAAGATTTAGAGGGTAACTTTACGGTTATAGCCAAAAGTAGCCACTCTCTTACTCTACAAAAAGCGCAAAAAAACAACCCATCACTCACCTGGACCGAGAGTGAAGAGTTTGATGAAGAGGAACTACTTCAAGCTGTTATAGATGGTGAAATAGACTATACCCTAGCCGATTCGCATACTTTATCGCTTTTTAGGCGCTATCATCCTAATTTAAGTATTGGCTTTTCAGTCAGCCGTAATGATCCAATAGCGTGGATACTTCGCAAGTCAAAAGATGACTCGTTATACGCCTTGCTCGTGCCATTTTTTGGTGAAGTAAAACAAAACAACCAACTTTATGTACTCGAAGAAAAATATTTTGGTCATGTACGCCAGTTTAACTATGTAAATACATTAGCCTACATAGAAGCAATAAAAGAAACGCTCCCTACATATCAGCCATGGTTTGAGCAATACGCAGGGGATCTTGACTGGCGTTTACTCGCTGCATTAAGTTACCAAGAGTCGATGTGGAACCCTCGCGCTAAATCGCCAACGGGGGTTCGTGGTATTATGATGCTTACACGCAGTACAGCTAAACAAGTTGGTGTAACTAATCGCCTTGAGCCAGAACAAAACATTCGTGGTGGTGCTCAGTATCTAAGCAAATTAATAACCCGTATTCCTGATAGAATACCTCAGCCAGACAGAACGTGGCTTGCTTTAGCGGCTTATAATGTTGGTTGGGGCCATGTAAACGACGCGCGTATTATCACCCAGCAACAAGGGGCAAGCCCTGATAAATGGGCCGACGTGAAAAAGCGTTTACCGTTATTGATCAAGAAACGTTATTACCGTAAAACACGCTATGGCTATGCTCGTGGTGACGTTGCAGTTCATTATGTTGATAATATTCGCAGATACTACGACGCACTGGTATGGCTTGATGAAAACAATGCAATGACAGAAGAAAATACCACTACAGAGCATAATAGCGACAGCAGTATAAAACAAAATGAATCGCCATAGCGGTTCAATGAATTAGTAGTAAATTTAGTATTTATAAAAGATTACAACTCTAAAGCAGTGAGTAACTAAAATATCTGTTTACTTGTCATGAAATGATCACTAATGTGTGATAATTGTATATCTTAACATTTTCAAAGATATGCCTTGTGCCTTTCTCACTCTCACGCATTAGGAGAACACATGCTAAAACGTAGACGCACGCAAAAATTAAAAAGAAACGTTATTTATTCAACGGCAACACGTCGTCGTATCATGTTACGTGGTTTACATAAAAAAATAATATGGCGTCGCAGAATGTTTGCAATGCAACAAATGGAAGCATCAGACACCCTACCTGCAGGCAATTGATAAGGTATCTTTAAGCTTCACGAGCAGCTTTTTTGGCTGCTTTGATTTGTGCTCTTCTTCGTTTAAAAAATTCAGAAATAGTGCTTCCGCATTCATCAGCTAATACCCCTTTAACAACTTTAACTTGATGGTTAAGCCTTGGTTCTTGCAGTAAGTTCATAATAGAACCCGCTGAGCCGGTTTTTGCATCTGTGGCGCCGAAGACTAAACGCTTTATTCTGCTATGTACTAACAGACCTGCACACATTGAGCATGGCTCAAGTGTTACATATAAGGTGCAATCAATTAACCGATAGTTATTTAGCACTTTACCGGCTTCTCTCACAGCAATCATTTCAGCATGAGCTGAAGGGTCATTATCTGTAATAGAACGATTATATCCAGCCGCTATAAGTTGATTATCTTTTACTAAAACAGCACCAACGGGAATTTCGTTAAGCAACTCTGCTTGTTTTGCATATAAAAGCGCTTGCTCCATCCAATAAGCGTCGTCAAATAGCTTGTTCATTATTTCTTCTTCAATTGCCTTTTATGCTTTAATTATACCTAGTTAAAACCCTAAAGCGTGCCATTAATTACTTTATTGCAAAAATAAAACACTATTTAGCTGTTAATAATGGCTCACTGCCGCTGATTTACGTTATAATCTCACGCTTTTTTTATTTAGCTCACAACACGGGTAGCGAATGAAATTTCCTGGACGCCGCAGGCATAAACATTATTTTCCAGTGGAAGCCAAAGATCCACTAACTAATCAACTTAACGCAACAGATAGATTACAACGTAGCTATATTACGGGTATCGATCAAATCGTTGTTGATATCGAAGCAAAAGTTGATCAAGCTTTCCTTGATGAGTTTCAACTACGCAGAGGCATGTCACAGGTTATAGACAGTGACATAACAAATGCTCTGTACGATCGTTTAAAATTAAACGACATGGTTGATTATGAATTTGCAGGTGGAACCATTGGTAACACAATGCACAACTACTCTGTGCTTGCCGATGATCGCTCTGTTTTATTAGGTGTAATGAGCGAAAACATTAAAATAGGAAGCTACGCATATCGCTTTTTATGTAATACCTCAAGCCGTGTAGATTTAGATTATTTACAGCCTGTTGACGGACCGATTGGCCGTTGCTTTACCCTGATTGATGAAACGGGCGAACGCACCTTTGCAATCAGTGCGGGTTTAATGAATTACCTACGTCCAGAATCAATAGATAAATCGTTAATAGAAAACTCATCGGCTTTAGTCATTAGTGCATATCTTATGCGTACACAAGATGACGAAACCATGACAGATGCAACTATGCAAGCTGTTAAATATGCTAATGATGCTGGCGTTCCTGTTGTTCTAACACTAGGCACTAAGTTTTTAATAGAGCAAGATCCTGCATGGTGGGCAAACTTTGTTGAAAAGCATGTAGACATTCTTGCTATGAACGAAGAAGAAGGCTTTGCTATTACAGGGTTTGAAGACCCGCTGTTAGCTGCAGACAAAGCACTAGACTGGGTGGATCTTGTTATATGTACCGCAGGTGAGAAAGGGTTATTTATGGCAGGCCACGTTGATGACAGCTTTAAACGTGAAACTGAATATCCACTACTGCCAGGTGCTATTGCAGACTTTAACCGTTATGAATTTTCACGCGCTATGCGTAAAGCTGATTGCGAAAAACCTATAAGAGCTTACAGCCACACGGCCCCTTTTATGGGCGGACCTGACTCAATCAAAAATACAAATGGTGCAGGCGATTGCGCCCTAGCTGCTGTACTACATGATTTATCAGCAAATGTTTATCACAAACTTAATGTGGCAAACTCAGCGAAGCACGATCAACAAGCCATTACATATTCATCTCTTGCACAAATTAGTAAATATGCAAACAGAGCAAGTTATGAGGTACTTGTGCAACACTCGCCGAGGTTATCGCGTGGTTTGCCTGAGCGTGAAGATTGTTTAGAGCAAGTTTATTGGGAGCAATAAGCTCCCTATACCTTTCTAAAAAATAGAAATATCGAGCTTTTTAGATAGCAGCTCTAATGCTGCTATCCCCGCGACTGAGTTACCAAACGAGTTTAATCCTGGCGAATAAACTGCAACAGTAAATTTATTCGGTAATACCGCAAGAATAGTACCTGAAACCCCTGACTTCCCGGGCATACCCACTCTATATCCAAAATCGCCTGCAGCATCATACAGACCACTGGTAAATAATAATGAATTAAGCTGTTTATTTTGACGACTACTTAAAACACGCTTACCAGAGAGTTGATCAATGCCTTTATTTGCCAAAAAATTATATGCCTTAGCTAGTTCAACACAATTAAGCTCAATAGAGCAAAAATTAAAGTATGACCAAAGCACATCATCAACTTCATTCTCAAAATTACCAAATGATTTCATTAAATGTGCCATAGCAGCATTACGGTGCCTAAATTCATACTCAGAGTTAGCCACTTTTTTATCAATCACAATACCGCGGTTACCTGATAGCAACCTGAATGTTTCGAGCATAGAATGCATAGGTGCAGACAAACGGCTATAAAGCGCATCACAGGTAACAATAGCACCAGCATTTATAAATGGGTTACGCGGTATGCCTTTTTCAAATTCAAGCTGAGTAAGCGAGTTGAAAGCAGTACCTGAAGGCTCTTTACCTACTCTACTCCAAAGTTCATCACCATAACGCTGTAACGCCATAGTTAATGTCATCACTTTAGATACAGATTGAATAGTAAAGCGCTGCGAACAATCACCTGCGCAAATTATGTCACCCTCAGTAGTATATATAGCAATAGAAAACTGCTCAGGATCAACCTCAGCAAGTGCAGGAATATAATCGGCTACTTTTCCCTTAGACAATAAAGGGGCGACTTCTTGAGTGATTTCATTTAATACACGTTGGTAATCTGTAGTAGGCAATTAACACCTCAAATAGGTTTAGGTAAATGAAAATATTACCATGTCTCAGATTAAACGAGCTAGTTTAGTTGAATGAAAAATATTTATTAAATTTTGGGAATAAAAGCAGACGCTAACCTCGTTAGTGAGGCACGGGTTGACGTTTTAAGTTGGTGCGTTTACGCAAAAAACCCGTTACATTAATGTAACGGGTTTCTCTTAATTAAATCCTAGTAATGTCGTGGTGCCCACAGCGGTGGAGAGTCACATAGCAAATGGGATACTATCGTTGGCTGGGGCTCGCCTTCGAGCTGTTTTGTTTCACTACTGAGTTCGACATGCTCTCTTGGCTATTTACTAAACCCCAGACAGCAAAAAACCCGTCACATTACTGTAACGGGTGTCTCTTAATTAAATCCTGGTAATGTCGTGGTGCCCACAGCTGTGGAGAGTCACATAGTAAATGGGATACTATCGTTGGCTAGGGCTCGCCTTCGAGCTGTTTCGTTTCACTACTGAGTTCGGCATGGCCTCTTGGCTATTTTACTAAACCCCAGACAGCAAAAAACCCGTCACATTACTGTAACGGGTGTCTCT